>Ga0307511_10000905_pt1 | contig 31227 bp, 34 predicted proteins | sample 13_EM_MG_FD_200266 | JGI IMG/M metagenome (GOLD analysis project Ga0307511, IMG submission 200266) | Populus trichocarpa ectomycorrhiza microbial communities from riparian zone in the Pacific Northwest, United States - 13_EM | ecosystem: Host-associated > Plants > Roots > Unclassified | place... | reverse complement strand
GAGCCAACACAATCAAATAGAGTGAGCGCAGCGAACGTTCATAGCGAGCGTAGCGAGCCAACGGGGCAGAGTTCAGACAGGCGAGCTCGACTTTGCCATGAGGGGTACCCTCATAAATTACATTTTTCAATTGACGTTGTACAAGCTGTCTGTGTGGGATTCGTTTGCAATATATGGCGCGAAACTCCAAGACTTGCGGTATCGCGTTTCGTCCGCGCCGGGAACAGTTTTATAATAATTTGCGCGTCCCCAACTATTCCTTAGTCTCCGCGAACCATCCATCTAACTACCAATGTAGCATCCGGACTACGGGCTCACGATCGACTGCTTCTGCATTGATTCCTTACCGTCCCGTTCCATACATCCACACACGACTGATAGATAGCGCCATGTCAAATGCTTGTCCCGAGGCTCCCTCTTCTGACCGACTGCGGAAACTTTGGGGTGGGATGACCAGCATCGAATCTACCCACGGGCCACACGGCACTAAGCCTCGTCTCTTTTATCGCATTCTATGGAATGTGGGTACGTGTGTATCCTCCCTCACATCCCTCTACGCTTTGCCGACGACGTTGGGTTGTGTAGGTACTGAACGCTCCCTGATCGGCTCCTCCAAATGCCGCTCGAACCAGCTCGCAAGCTGGTCAAGAGGAACGTCAGTTACGAGCTTGAGCTTGAACCACGGTGGTTTCACCCACAGCTGTTGGCCAGCTGGCAGCTGCGGTTGGTCACTAGATAGGCTTGCCGATGTCGTCCATGCGGAGCACCATCTGGAAGCGCGGCGAAGTACAACCTGTCGGTCCGATTCAGTACTACGCGCGAGGTGACCAGTGACCACGCAGGTATATGGGACCGAATTCGACGACACGGGCGATGCTTCTCTGAAAAGAGAGGCAATCACCAGTTCTCGTTGGTCGCGCACGGGTCACCCACCCACCCATTCGGCATGAGATTTAGTCAGATCCTGGCAAACACCTACTTATGGTGCCACCGCTGGAGGTTTAGTCGGTGCATCTGGCAGCACGATCAGTTTGAACGGTTTCGAGATGAGGATTGCTAATACGAGTGTATTTCTTTGATTCGGTGGGTTTTTTCGGGGTGGAACCCTCGCCCTGTAGTATGTACCCGCCTCGCGAAGAAGGGGGAGGGAGGGGGAAACACCTTTCGTGTTTCGGCTGGAATGAAAAGCACAATCCGGCATCAAACGAAAAACATCCCTCACCGGGAAACACGCGTTCACGTACAAGCACATCTGGGCTACAAACGAATCAACAACGTCGCACGGCGATCAACAAAGCAAGCAGTAGAAGAAAAAGGAGAACATAAGAAAAAGCATTTACAAAGCAAAACATAAAAACATAACATGTGCTCAAGTACCTGACAAGCAAGCTTTGAGGGAATTTAAGAAAGAATCAAACCAGAGCATAAACGCTTTCCAGAAGCCAGATCCTGGGTCGTGTGGTTCAACCACTAGCATCGCCTTGGACTCGATTGTAGATTGCCTGACAGAATGCGGTTGGTACACCGGTAACGTCCTGTCGTCATCATCGGTCATCGAAGAGGTGTCTGACGTCGGGGCACCGCGAGCATTGGTCCACATCGTAAGGGAGGAATGAGCGGTCCTGAGAGTGTGCACGTCAGCGATATCGTCTTCCGCACTCCTCGCCCGATGGCTGTGACCCTCGGATCCAAGACCCTTCAGTTCTGGGTATATCTGTATTGGATTAGACTTAGCGAGAGCGGGAGGTCCTATGAACCAGAATACGCACAATATGCACTGGTTTGGTGATGGTAGTAGTAACCGGGGTCGATGGTGCCGACGTCCTCTTGCGAGATGGCAATGGAGGCGTCGGAGGACGATATACCTTTGAAGAAGCATAAGCATTTCACAAAACGAGGTGATTTGATCGTATCACACGAACCTTGGGGGTACGAGATATGGACGCATTCGATCCATTCACACCGGGGGAAATAGCCAACCGTCTCAACCCGCGATTAAAACTCGGTGGGGGCATGTTTTCCTTGTTCGCTGAATGGTCGCGATCGCCGGATTTCATCTCCCCAAGGTCCACCTCCTGAAATGTCGATTGATCCTTATCGGCAGCGTTAATCCGCGGTTGAGGTACTCCTTCGGTGAAAGCGTCAGGAAAGATACTCTGGGCGAGTTTTCTTTAAACCTGCGACACTCACCTGGAGGGTAGCGATACCCACGTGCAAATCCTTGAGTCGGGGAGGTAAGGACTGGGGAGGCCGGTGGCGTCTTCAGACGATTCAGGTTCGTCGAGCTCTCGCTCCGAACTACGCGATCGATAGTCTCCTTCCAATCTGCGGGCAACTAGAGGAGAAAAAAAATTGATGCCGCGAAGGCAACGCGGTCAGCACGAGCACTCCACGAGAGAGTAACGGAAGCAAGGCACCAGCGTGGCCCCGCCACGTACCGGAGGCAACTGGGGGTTCAGCGAAGCCATCGACATGGAGAACGGATTTGCACGGTCCACCGTGTACCCAAACGTAGTAGCCGTGGGCGACGCTGTATTATACTGTTGACATTGTCCAAACGCCTGTCCCAGGCCCGGCGAGATTGGCGGAGAGGGGATGAATTTTGGTACAGGCTTCCTCCAACTCATGTCCCGACTTGAACTCCTGCTCCGCAGGACTCCCACTTGTGGATCTCGCTGGTCACGAGAGGACGGGCGGGCGTGGCTGTCAGACATATGAGATCTTGAACCCGATGAACGGAGATAGAATAGATATCGAGGTCGATCTGGTGGAAAACGAAGACGTGGAACTCTACCCGCTGAAGGATTAGATTTCGCGCGGGAGTGGGGAGGGGCGGTATTAAGAAGACAAGGGATAGATTAGCAGGAGCTTTTTGAGGTCCTGTGGATTTGACTCTCGTCGGGAGAGGGGACGTGTGGCCACCCACGGCACTGGAAACGGTAAGCACGGACTGACTCCCCAAGCGTTTCGGCCTTGTTCGGAATGGAGTGTGGAATGGCAATCAAGCCGCCTGGGCTTGATAAGGTCGCGGAGGGACGTCCGGTGTGAGGCGTGAGGCGGGAGCGAGGAAGAAGGGGTGGAGGGGTGAAGGAGGAAGGGGGGAAACCGCAGAGAGAGCGTGATCCGGCTGGAGGATCCCAAGTGGCCGAGGACCACGAAGCGAAGAGGAAACGGGCCGAAAAGCGGGGTCAAAAGAGAAAGCGCAAAGGGAATAAAGTACTGGGGGGACCAGACGAGGATAGAGAAATGCCCGTGGTGAACCGATATCGGGGAGCAGAAGACCACACACGAAGGAAAGGGCCTGTCCACTCCCCCAGAAACGTCCCCTTTCTATACAACCAAAAAAAGCATCCCAGCGAGTAGGTTTTTAACGTACTTCACAGGCCAGGAAACGGCATGTACTCCAGACAGGGTGGCTGAGGACACCTGATGAATGGTAAGAAGGCCAGCCGGCAGGAGGTCATAATGTCGACCTTGATGCCGTTTCGACCATTCATGAATTCCTCGAGGTCGAGATAGAGCTCGGATCCTGGACAAATCGTGATAGGCGGCTTAATTAGCACACGCCTTGAGGTCCTTGTTGGAGTGTCGCTAGAGGTGGCGCCGCATGGGGGAATCTTTCGAGTATCGACAGAGTAAGAGATATTGAACCCGAGCGCCCGCCCATGGCGCTGGTCACAGCGAGCGTGATCCGCGGACCGCCCTTGATCAGAGGATTGTGAGAATGCTTGCTCTATTTTGTACAACATCCTACGTTATCGTTATCCCAAGTATGAACAAAAAACCGTGAACCCAAGAGGTAACCGGGGAAAGTTCTGCAGATGAACGAAAAAAGGGGAGCAAGCAGTTGCAGAAATGCAATCAAGAACGGGTCAACACAGAAAAAAGGTTTGGAAGTCACCAACAGTCAGCAGGCGTTGCTCTCTGTGAAGGTGGGCGGGTGCGGCGGGCCCCAGTGAAATTAACTTGTGTAAAGAGCCATGGTATCGTATGTTATGAACCGGAAGGGTGAAGAGTGAGGGGATGATGCGCGATTGGATTGGAATTGCGACGTGTGGAGGAAATGGAAGGGTATCAAACCTGGCGAAAGTATGAGGGTGAGTAAGCAAGGCCTTATGAGACATATGACGAAGGGAGTTGGGAGCGATGATGCTGAGGGGGTCCAGAAGTGTGAGTCGGAGATGTTGCGGATATGAATGGAATAACGTAGAGAGGAGTGTGGTGTGCGTTGCGGTAATGGGTCGTGTTTCTTCGTGAGAGACCGGAATAAATACCGATTTAACTGATTGGCCTCGCTTGAGGTCGTGAAAATAACCCGAACGGTGGTCGTAGGGGGGTAGCCGGGGGAGCAGGGGACGATGGGACGGGTTTTACAAGAATTTCTCAAAATCGCCGTTGGATTCGCTTCCGCTCCTGGAACGCGATTTTGACGGGAGTTGAATCTTTGTTCTCCATTCAGAAACCCATCGGAATCTGCGCTCGTCCTTCTCCAGATCATCTGTCTCACCCTCGGCATCCACCGGAGATCGTGGCGAGATCCATCCCCGGAGGTAATCTCGTCCAAGAATCGGAGCCAGGGACAGGAATGATAAAAGGATCAGTTTCAGGATGATGTCAGGAGACCGAAGTAATGATGGGATCGATTGTGCCGTAGTGGAAGGGTTCGCGGCAACAGTTTGGAGAATATCACCGATCTGAGAAGCCTCGGTGAGGATACGCGAGTTTATACCGGAAATATTTGGGTGCTCACCTGGGATGTAACAGCGGTCCATGGCAGAGCACCGATGAACGTTCCGAGGAAGCAATCGGTGATTGAGACGCCACAAACACCGCACGCGATGTTGAGACCCGACCAGGGTACAACCCCAATCAGGCGGAGAATCGACAATCGTATCCAAACCGGAGTCTTGTTCTGTGAGGTCGAGTTTGAATCCGAGTCACCGTGCAGAGCATTCTTGGTAATCGCCAGAGCGCGAGGGAACCATTGAGACAACAGAGGAGCCATCGGCCGCGATAAGAGCGACGAGAGGATAGAACCAATCGTTGTGAGGAGCGTAAGGAGTAGAGTCGCCAAAGCAGGGTGGAAGAGGGCGCCGCCAAGGACATTCTACGAGCGTCATGAAAAAAAAAAAAAAAAAAAAAAGATCGTTCAGCGCTTGCAAGACCGCTGGGGGGCGCGGAAGTGGCTTACCCAGGCCACACTACCCGGCACCGACCACGCGTGTTTCCAAACAGCGGAGATAGATAGAACACCAATGACATGTGCCAACGGCCATGTTCCACTTTGGGAATACGCATGTAGGTCCTTGCCCATTGCGGCCAAATCCTCCAGCGTCCGTGGCCATGACACGGTTACCGGTAAAGACGCCAAAGAGAGCACGACCAGGAATGTTGAGAGTGGGAAGAGGATTATCACAAAAACAATGGGGAGGTGCGTCTAGCAGAAACACGCGACGGTTAGCCACACGATCGACCACTTTGCTGTGAACTCGATACATACGGATGGACTTCGAGTGGTATATGAGGAATCCTTCTCCTTGAGCGAATCCGTGAATGTTGAGAGAGTTGGGGAGGGGGCCATGGTCGGCAGCAGGGATTCGTCCGTGGGGGTGGAGGAGGTGGGAGAAGGGTGCGTGAACCGGACCGAATCCAGCACTTGCAGCGAGCGAGAAAAGAAGCTGGGTAACGCCATGGTTTGCTTGCTCTCAGAGGGCGGGATGCCGCTTGTGGGAGAGATGGGTGAGGGGAAGTCCGCGTCGGAAAACGAGGAACCGCGCTTCCTTGACGAACAGGTATTGAGGGTGAGCGGGGGCCTGCGGGACGTTGAGGAAGCCCGTGCGCGGTTCTGGGGAGGGGAGAGGGAGGAGGATGGCTCGGACATGGTTCGAGGTAAAGGGTTATTTTCAATGAATTCCAAGACGGAACGGACACGGGGGTAAGTCAGCGCAATTTGTAAACATGATCATCACGTCGGCCGCGTTTTACAAAGCATGGTGGCATGCCCACTGATCTCCTTTGTTTGTCCAACCCTACGACCCACTGCCTACACCAAACCCAATGTAGATCCCCCACCACCCCCGGAAAATCACCCCTAAGTATCCTTCCGACTCATAACCCAGTCGTCACTCGAGATCCAGTTGTCTGCGCGGGGAGAGGTAAATCCGCCGAACTCGGCACCCGCTTAGACGTCATGAAAGAAAGGAAGCACTTACGAGGCTTCGGATTCCCGGCGCGACGGGTTGTAGGTAGAGAAGCCGTAAGAGTTGCCGACGAATGCCCCAGGATTGAATACGTGACATCCCTCGTATGTCATCTGGTACTGCTCGTACTTGTCCGCCAACACCACCTATGTCGCCCGGGTCAGCCAACTAACCAGGCCGCGCAAGGTGCAACAATACCGCTGTAGGCAACGGGTATACACGCAATGCATGATCAAATTCCGAATGAACCGGTTGGACCGATTTAGCCAACGGCGAGAGGTGGCTTTGATCCAAAATCGTTTGCACCAGCTGCGTTGGTCACCTATCAGTCACACGGGCCCCGACCCACTCTCATTCCCGCGCAGGCCGAAAAACGGGTCAGACTTACATAGCGCTTCAAATCATCATTACGAACGTCCGGCTTGACGCCCACAAGGTTCCGCAGCATCCTTCCCATGACGTTCTCCCGAAAGATAACAACCTCCTGGTTGAAGAACTTTATCCTACACGGGTTGGATGCTAAGTGTAGCCTCGGGACCTTGGACTTCAACCGTCCCGTGAACGTAGAAGGGATTGACCGTCGGGGAAGTACCGTTGTGACCGTGGGGTCCAGCGGACCAGGGACCAGGACGAAATGTGTAGATCTGCTGATCAGGGGATACGATGCGATCAAGTCACCAAGGGCTGTAAAATTATCTGCGGCGCAGCGGTGTCAGCTCAGTACACACCCAATGTTGTGCCCAGAGGGTCACCTTGGTACTTCTGTGCGTCTCGAACGCTTGCTGGGGAGATGTCACGCGTCGTAAAATTCCCACAGAGCACAATCACTTTGGGGATGAAGTTCACTTCTATGCAGTTGTCGAACATTTTTCGGATCCCCTCTAGCGTGGCGGGGTGGTCCAACCACACGTCCGAGAGAACAAAAAAGTTGAGGTCAGGAAGCTCTTGTTCGATCCGAACGGCATATCTCGCCTAGATAAAAATCGTCTCAGTGCGATCGGGGTACACCATATGGAGAACGCGTACGTCTTCCTGCGGTGTCGTCGCCCCCTTGCCGAGGAAGTCTATGTGACCGTACACTGATCTGTATGTAATGAGCGTGGTTCGCGGACCCGACGGGGACAGCATACCTGGCAGTTTCGCGGTTCTCACAGGGAGGATGACCGATGGCGATGACCACAAACGTGGACTCGTCAGTATAATCGCCTTCAACCAATGCAAATGCTCCCTCCGTGAACAGACCCTCGCTGGGTTGGTCCTGGGTTCAACTCGGTCAGCCGCAACCTAGTTCGTTGATGGGGCAGAATTCACCAATTGGGAAAAATCGAGGTGGACACTCCCCTCGTGATCCTCAAGGCAGAGTTTTCCTTCTTTAGAATGAGCAAGCATCCCAAACAAAAGAAATCTCTCTCCAGCTCGCCCAAGCAGCTGTTTCGTAGACCTCAACTGTGAGCTTGATCAGAATAAGCAACCCTGTGCACCTCTGGGCAATCCACCTACAGTCAGCAGGTGTTCGCGATCTCGAGAAGGTATTGTAGACGGAGAGAAGTGGTCATTTCGCAAGATGACCTGCTTGATAATGTTGTACCGATTCCGCATCGCATTCACCCGTGAATCTGCGGACCCTGTAAGAGATAGAGGGCCTTTGTTTCTGTGATGCGCCTTTCAATGAACATATAGACAACAAGCCGGACGTCCAGGTTGGGGCTCACTGCTCGAAAGTACTCCGTTCGGAAGACCAGTTCCATTGTGGTATCTCGAATGCGTCTACAACGAATATATGCGCGTCCACATCGAGGATGTCCTGTTCGATCGAGCTCGCGGCGGTGGACGACCCCTGCAAGAGTTGGTACACCCTTTGTAGGACTGCGACCGACACTTTCATGACTGCGTCTGAGAGTCGTGGAGTCAAATCGAGATCCAATGGGATCCGGCGACCATGGCTCACCGTCTTGCTTGTTGTACTCCTTCGCGATGAGATCAACGGAATACTCGACGTCCTCGTCTCGGATATCATGCTTGTCCAAGGCGTCCTCTAAGAAATCGAGCGCGTCGGGACCCAAAGCATGACTGTATTTGCGAAAGACCTGAGGTTTCGAGTGTAAGCAAGTGATAAACGCGCGTCAAGGGTGGAAAGAAACCTTGATGATAGTCCGTTGTCGTGGATCGCTCATGACCGCGCTTGACCAACAGATCCGTAACTCATTCCGTTTCCGGCTGTCTTCCAATCGGTGACCACTGCGATCCACACACTCGATGGCTCCACCCACCATGTTCTCCGCTCTGGATGTGGACATCAGACCAGGTTCAGGTCTCGGTATATTTGAACTTGGTTCGCTCTTTCGGGCTTTTTGTCAAAAAAGCATGCTTAGAACGAGACAGGTTCATCGCTGTGGTCAATCCTCGAACTCTTGCGGGGGATGCGGAACGAGTTCCCCCAGGTCGAAGTGAAATTCGACATCGACTCTCCTACGACTCCCATCATAATCCACGTCCGCCCGCACTTGGATCTCCTCTTCTCCGAATACCAACAACGCCTGCACACCATCGTCCTGAAGCGCTTCCGCGAAGTACCTCCTGTGACAATCCGCTTCAAGGATAAGGTCCTACTCGGTCCGGATCAGATTCTCCGGCGTGTGGACGTTAGTAGAGTGGTTGGGCCGACCTACGAGGGTGAGGAACTCCGCTACCCCGGCGTCTGGTTCTCCTTCGACGAGCACACTATCCCCCCGCAAGATCAGAATCAAGAAATCAAGTCCATTACCGTTTCACAACATAATGGTCAGGATAGGGATGCCCTCGAGGAAGTCCTCGAATGCCCTGTCATGTGTGGCGACATCGCTAGAGCCGTTGCTAAAGTTCACCGGGGCGTCAAGCTACACCTTTATCCCACTACAACCTCTGAGCCGTTCTTTGTCGAGATTGGGGTTACGACGGCCCAGGATCTATCCATAGAACTTGGTGCTCCTCCAAGGACATACTATCGGGAGGATGACCGGATGCATATCCATTCGAGGCTGAAGGCCGATGAGGATGATGATGACTCCCCTTGTGAGTACTCCACCTCCCCTCAGCGTTTTACTTGCTGTACCTCGCGTTCAGATTTCTATAATTACTTCCAATACGGGATTGATTTCCTGATATCCGGGGCCACACATACCGTTCGCAAGATCATCCTTCACACTAACATCGTGAGCCCCGCCACCCCCAACACTGTTCCCGGGCTAAGTGCGGTTGTGAAAAATAGCCCGGATCACCTTTGTTCCATCGATACAAACGATGCCCATGGGAGATTGAGGGGGTGCCAGAGGATGATGAAGATGGTATGTGTCTCTCCATCTGGTCGCTTATTTCCTCGCCAACTTCTCTAGATTCGCCTCCGAGTGTGAAGTTCACGGAAAGGGTGCGTTACCATCCCACTTTGCGCCATGATGTCACCTAAACTACTGTGGGTTTAGGCGGAGAAGATCCGCCGATTCCTTCAGCCGAGGGAGAACCCACCCCATATGCCTCTAAATCGGACGGATGACGAGGAAGGGCTTAATCTTCCGAGTCCAATCACACGTAAGCCTTCGAGATCTCCGATACCTCCGTCCGTCCTGGACTGAGGTAACCCTTAGGACTATGGGGTTTCGACGGTGTCATTCTAGAGGTTGCCGAACCTGGGCAACAGGTCGTATCACTGACACTTTTCTAAGACCTCGTGCACATCTGACAACTGGCGGAATCAAGCATTACAACTACGGCGGGCATCCATCTAATACACATTGTACATATTTGTCATTTAAACAATTCTGACCAAACCTTTCGAAGATCGTTGAGAGTGGCAACGGCATCATCCTTCAGGTCCTCATCGTGCCCAATGGTTTTTTCGATACCGCCTTCCGTCGCGGTTAAACCTTGCTCGCAGAAATGAATACAGTGTCCCCACCCATAGGACTTGGCGGCGTCCACGTTAGTGCGGCTGTCATCAATGAAGTAACACTTCGAGGGATCCGTGATCCCCGCCTTCTCCAGAGCCTAGGTGATCGTCAGGACCAACGACCAGGCAGTCATGCGGGAAAGTCGCACCTTGTCGTAATACTCTCGTTCAGGTTTGCAAGAAAAGTTCGGGTCTGAGTATTCGCAGAACACCAAACCGTCAACGAGGTCGTCAACGTTGAGAATCTTTAGGACGCGCATAGCATGCTGGAGTGAGGTAAGGAACGCGAAGTAGAACTCCGACCTGATTTCCTATACCTACCGTCTTATAGGCGTTTGTCAAAGCCCAGACACGAGCCTTGCTCCGATCTATGTCCTGGAAAAGCTCGCGGACAGAAGGATCGGGGTCGATCATATCTTCCAATGGTAAAGATCCGTCGCATTTTTCGTTAAAGTCTAGGGCATCTGAGTACCATGGATAAGTCAGCAACATTAAATGCGGAGCCTCAGGAATAGGTTCACCTACGTCGTGATGCTTTACGAGCCCACGCAATGCCAGTCCGTAGGTCTTGTAGTAGTGATGGTGAAGCTCGCCGGCTTCTTCATGAGACAGCCCAAGCTGGACGAAGTATGCTGGGGTGAAAACCAGCGGTTACTGCAACATTCATCAAGAAGCAGAATGCCTGGGTACCATGGATGCGCTCGCCCATCGCATGGGAAATCCTTGTGCTTGCAGAATAGAGGGTATTATCTATATCGAACCACACTATCGCTCTATCATCTGCGCGCCAGTCAGCTTAGGATCGGCGGTGGCTGAGGAGAAACCTGCCCTCGCCTGGGTTATCAGCCATAGTGGCAGCGGGATAGTGCCATTTCTATCCGAGATCGGGATCTCGCCGTAATCCTCGGCAAGTGCCGGGTTGTGGCTGAAATTATCGAATCGCCCATCCACCAACGTAGACGACATCAAGACCACCGACGCCGACGCAGTGAGTCCCGTTTCTATGCCAGTATACACCTCCATCGACGCTCTGTGAGCCCTGTGCGTCATATGGAGGACGTTCCAGACGTGGATTCGTTGAGATTCCCGATGGATGAGCTAGCACTACGTTGGATGGGCCTGACGCTGATTATCGATCCTTCCACCGCAGATGGCCCGCAGCAAGACACTCACATCTCATGTCGGACGTCTCTCACGCTCACAAGTCTTCGCCAAGCGAGGGCTTCATAAAGGACCGAAGAAGTCAGAAAAACCCGCCGTCCAAGAAACACCTCTGACCAAGACGGTCACCGTTGGCGGCGAAAAGAATGGTTCCACTCGTACCGTCCCAACCTCAAAAGCTCCCAAATACTACCCCGCTGAAGATGTACGGAAGCCAAAGAAGAGCAGGAAGACTTCTGTCCCCAGCAAGCTCCGTCCTTCGATCACTCCTGGGACGGTCTTGATTTTGTTGGCTGGAAGGTTCAGGGGGAAGAGGGTTGTTTTCTTGAAGCAGCTGGAGAGCGGATTGCTGTTGGTTACCGGTCCTTTCAGGATCAACGGCGTTCCTCTGCGACGGGTAAACCAGGCGTACGTTATCGCCACCTCCACCAAGATTGATTTCGAGGGCATCACCGTGCGTGCAAAATTTCTTGGGTGTAATACTTTATGGCCTGACACCCTTTCTTCGTGGGTTTATAGGTTGACGAGAAGATCAATGATTCCTACTTTGCCAAAGCTGCCGTCAAGGGCCGCACCTCAGCAGAGGAAGAGTTCTTCGCTGAGGGCAAGCCCAAGGAGAAGGATCCATTCCCCGAATCGAAAGCTGCCGACCAGAAGGCTGTCGACAAAGCCATCATTGCCGCTATCAAGGAGGAAGAGTACTTGGCCAAGTACTTGAAGGCCACCTTCGGCCTGACGAACGGCCAATACCCCCACCAATTAGTGTTCTAGGAGTGTATATTGTTGTAGTACCGGGTTGTGTGATATGATACGCTGCACTCCAAGCTTCGTTGCATTCATGGATCATTCCGTTTCGTTCCCGCAATGGGACTGGGTGTGATCGGAAAGCATGTTGTCCGCTGGACTGAGACATGCACCACGGTTTCCACGACATGCAGCGCGACACGCAACCCTACGGCCGAAGGAACGGAGGACGTTCTTCACCTCGACTATACAGGCGCTTTCGGACCAATTTCTAGACCTCGCTGTCGCCATACCATACCCCGCAACGCTCCCCGCTTATTCCACGACCATAATCCTCGTCACTGTCGCGTCACGGCTTATCCTCACTGTACCATTCTCAGTCTGGGTGTGTCAATTCGGTCCTTCGTCTTCCGTCCAAACTGGCTGAGTTTGAGGGTCAGGCAAAAAAGGCACAATGGAAGATCGAGGACGAGGTGGCACCCCAGATGCAGATAATGGGACCACGACTTGCACAGGAAGTGCGGAAAAAGATGGCCAGGGAAGGCGTCACGGGGACTAAGCCGGAGTTGGACGCGATTTATTCGAAGCGGTTCAATGAAGCTGTGAGTGCACAACGCATATAAGCACCAGATTGCGCCATGTCACTGACGCGACCTTAGGCGAAGGCGCAGCGGAAGGAACTGCTATCGAAGCATGGAATATCGCCGGGGTTGGTCATGGCCGTACCCGCACTGACACAGCTGCCCGTATTCATATTTTCTTCGATGATGTTCTCGCGGTTAACTCAACCGCCTTCCGTGCTCGACTCCGAGACGTTCCTAACCCTGACTTCGCTGGTCAACCCCGACCCGACCGCTGCCATCCCTATCCTCATTGGCTTGATCACATTCGCGAACGCCGAGTCCGCGAAGTGGTTCATCTCTGACGCGCGGAAGACTCGACAGGAGAAGGTAGAGAAGTGGAATGCGGAGAAGAGGGCTCAGGGACATACCGTTGTTGAGCCTACGAAGATTGTGCAGAACTCGCTGAGGGTTATGTCGGTTGGGAGGATTTTAATTGCGGCTGTGGTTCCGGGGGTATGTGTTCAACTCTCCTTCCCACTCCTACGGAACCAGCCCGACTGACGAAGTGTGTGACTAGGCGGTGGAAATTTACTGGCTCGCATCTGCCTCCTTTGGTCTGGTGCAAACGTGGGTATTCGACTGGATATCATACCGACGGGAAAAGAAACGGCGACCACCACCTCCAATCTCGCCTACAGGCAAGCCCCTAAGGATGATCTAACATTATAGTACTAATAGGTGAGCCACACCCTTCTGCTTGCGTGGGTTATGATAAAACTTCGTGGTCCGAGATGAGCCCCGGTGAAGTCATCAATGAATGTATCACTGGCGGTTCTCCATGACATCTTTCTTGATCTAATTTGAACCCCCCATCCGAGCGATCCTTATTCCCTCGACCGTGTTCGTGTCATGCATTTGGCTAGTTAAGATTACTGACGATACCCATTCACCCCATAGATAGATAGAACTATTCCCAAACCCACTCCCAAAATGAATTACGAGATACGAAAAGCGCGCGCATGCGCTCTTGTCAATTCTTGGCATCCAGCCTGCTGTCGCGAGCTGCGACGTATCTGCCAATACCCAGAAGCCAACAAACTCTGTAGTAAAATGAGTCACCTCCCCACGAGATTCGCGCAGATCTTACGCACCTCGGGACGAAAAGCAAGATTCCAAAGACAACATTCAGCCAGAGTATTTCCGGCCATTCTTTCGTCTTCCACCTTACGTCACCCATCCCGTAGAATGTTCCGAGCTGGTGCATGACGTCTCCGATGGCCAAGGGAATTAAAAGCGATCTGGCTATCTTTTCTTGCAAGGTGGGCGAAGGAAGCCTTCTGATCGTTCTTAGAACGGAGGCGTTGACAAGACCGATCACGGCGTGCGCGACTACCATTTGACAGACGACTGTGTAGGCTGTCCGGGCGCAGGCTTCCGACGCCTCCGCGAAACCGCCTGGCTGGGGTCCATAACGGTCGAGTATCTGAGTGGAACTCAGTCTACGTCTGGCAACCCCTGCCATATACACAGACCTTCTCGGGGGAGAGGATTGCTTCAAGGAGACTCGAGAATGTGATGAGGGGTTCAATTACCCCGAATATGATGTAGTAGACCGTCGGAACGGCGGATTTTGGAGGGTTGGTGGGTGTAGAAGGCATTGGGCTTTAGTGTGGTGTGGGAACTGTCAATTCCATGGCATGCCTATATAGTAGGCACAACGGGTTGCGCTAACGTGCATGCAACCCCAAAACCGTAAATGTGGACGCTAGTAGCTACCTAGTAACTCACTACCGGGCCGAGCATTGTACGTGACTAACCCCCGCAAGCCGGATGTGATGTTTGGCCCTGCATTATTAACCGCCTTCGCGGAACGAGTGCGGGTGGTAACCGATATCCTCACCGAGCTGCTCCATACATGGAATACAAGAAATGGGCGCCATGTGAAGTGTGACCAGGGTTCGGCTTTCGGATGAATATCGCGAGGACCGCCCAGGGCCATGGGGGTACACTTCTCCTGCTTGCCCTCGACCACGAATCCGAGTGACGTTTCATCTCCAGGGTGGAGGACACACGAAAAGCGCGCGATAATCGATCTGATAGGAATAACTGGATGCGTGTTCACTTGGGGTACGGTTCTTCCACGCAGTCTCTCCGGAAGTACTGCCATTCCTGGAAGGGTGCGGCCCGTGACCGGCTGAGCCACAGACGCTGTGTTGACCCCGTGAAAGCTCGCTTGAAGTATCGCGTTCGGCGCCGAGAAGGTTCCGCCCCTGGATTGAATTGGGAGGTAGGTGTGAGGGCGTTCTTTACTCTTTTCCGTTAAGCCACGCGTCACGGGCGTCGACGTATCTTCCGATTCCCAAATGCCAACAGACCCTAAATGAATTTGATCAAAGTTCGGTGTTCAGCGGGCGTGGAAATGGGCTGATCGTTTGAGACAAACCTTGGAATGAGGAGGGTGAGTCCCGTGATGATCGTGATCCAAATTATGGATGGCCATTCATAAACGTGCCACCTCGTGTCGCCGATGCCATAGAGCGTCACTAGAATGTGCGTGACGTCGGACACGAGTAAGGGGATAAATAGCGACGTGGCTATCTTCTCTTGCAGTGCGGGAGATCGAAGTTCTCTGATTGAAGTGAGGACGAAGAAGTTGACGATTCCGAGTAAAGCGCATGTGTGGGCCAACTGGAGGACGGTTGCAATGGTTGCCGGTGGTAACGTTTCTGGCTGTGCGACACCTACTGGCCAAGGACCGTTCATGTTGTGAGTCTGGGAGTAATAATTTGGCGCGTAAATTGAAACGATTCATTGAGGTCTAGAGAGCACAATTGGGAATACAGACCTTGACCGGGTCAACAAACGCGCCGAGCATCCCCACGAGGCATAGGAAGGGCTCGTAAATCGCGAATATCGTATAGTAGACGGTCGGGACCGCCGACTTGCAAGAGTTGGCGTAGATGAGCCCGAAGAATGACGGGAGTGACTTGCTCGCGGGGGGCGGGGAAGGCATCGTGAAGGCGAGCAAGGGTTACTCGGAGAGTGGGGGGAGAGAGACAAGATGAATTGATGAACGCTTCCATGGGTTTATATGTACGTTTCTCGTTCCTGGCTGAGGCCAAGTGCGTCACTGCGAGAGTCCTGCCCTAAACCGGATGACCGTCGACGCGTCTCCTTCCTCTTTCTCTTCTTCATCTTACATCTCAGGATTTTTTATAACCCAGGGAGACAACTGGATCCTGTCGTGGTGATTCTCCTAAATGGCAAAATCCAAGATCGAAACAGAGGGTCTATAATGCTCATCTTTTCTGGGTAGAGGGATTTTGGGCTTCGCTTTCTTCTGACACTCATTTCTGGTTATCCAGAGCATGTATGCGCGGTAGTAGAGTAGAGTATAAGTAGTACTTGTAATCCACCAGAGGAATGTCCGTGAGAGAATCTATTCTTGACCTTTGACCCTAACCTACATGTCGGTCGCTCCCGAGGAGAGCCCTGCGGATCTCAGACCAGAGCCCAAGGAGGCTCAAGTGGTCGTAGAACCTCCGCTCCAACTGTTTCACCCCCTGAACTGGGAGATTCTCGCCCTTCTCATGCCGGCGTCAGTCTTTGGAGTTCTTGCAAGACTGGGGTTGACCGCTCTGACTTCCTATGCTGGCGGGAGCATCTTTCCCCTCGCCTACGTACAAGGTGTCGGGTGTCTCGTCATGGGATTCTGCCTGGCGCTGAAGGCTCCCATATCTGAATAGTGCGTCTCACCAGCTCCAGAACGCCGGCTTATGAACGCTGAACGCTCTCCGGAACTAGCTACACGCCCATTTACATTGCATTGACAACTGGTGATTGCGTTTGTCCTTATCAAACCTCCACACTAATGAACTATAGGATTCTGCGGGTCTCTCACGACCTTTTCCAGCTGGCAGTACGACGTATTCGGTTCCTGGACCAACTCCTCCAATGCTAGCCGGGATTGGTTGAGAGATGTGATTCACCTCCGTACATCCCACTCGTCTCGACTTACGTCCTTTTGTGTCGCAGGTCGTTGATGGTATTACGAAACTGGTCTTTACACTCATCATATCGATGTCCTCGGTTTCGTTCGGTTCGTATCTGGCGCAGATCTCCCGTTCATATCTTCCACGTTTTCCCGTGCCTCGACCTGTGATACGGTACACGCTATCCGTCGTGGGTATACTCATATATGCAGCCACACTCCCAGCCTACGCCAAGCTCCCGCCGTCCTACCGGGCACAGGCAGTCGCCTCCCTCTTATTCTCATTTCCTGGAACGCTGTCGCGTTACCTCCTGGCCCTCTCCATGAACACGGTGATGAAGAAGATCCCTCTTGGCACGATGACAGCCAATATTCTAGGAACAGGGTTGTTGGGCGTGTTTCACGTCCTGCAGAACAAGCACCCACACGTGTCTCCACACGCCTGTTCCACCCTTCAAGGGCTCATCGACGGCTTCTGCGGCACCCTCACCACCGTCAGCACATTTGCAGTCGAGCTCAACGCCATGGAGGGCAGCCGATACGCGTGGATATATGCTGGTATCAGCATTGCAATTAGCCAGCTCCTGCTCGTCGTTATCATTTTACCCGCCCACACCCTGTCTAATGTACCCTTCATTCGAACTTGCACCTTTGAACAGTAGCCAGCGCGGGCGATAGACAAGTATTACGTAATACCATCGAAAGCAAGGGCGACAATTATCAGACTTCCACCATCTCTTATAATCGGGTCCTCAACCACCTGCTGCTCCTCTCCGTTTAATCCTAATGTCTCAGAGGTTTAAGCGACCGGACGATGCTGGCAATCAGTTCAACCCAGAGCAGCCTGAGGACGGGAGTCTAAACGCTACAGCCGACAATGCCGAGGGTATGGAAGAGGTTGAGGAACAGGAGGGCTACAGTGCGTATCGTCTCCTTCACCCGGTCGTAGCGCAGAGCGAGCAGCTGACCAGATATCTCGTTCTCCGACCTGTTATCACGTCTCGGATTTGTCCACGATGCGCCATCTATGTCGACTTCAACCCTCTCTTCCCGTGGTCTCTCAGCATCATCAACACCAACATCAACGCTGACATGGATCTCTTGGTTCTGCTCCCTACCTGGACACGAATACTTTTGCGAAGTCGCAGAAGACTTCATCGAGGATGACTTTAATCTGACCGGATTGAACTCTATGGTTCCATTCTGGAAGGAGGCTATGGACATGGTTTTGGACGTGGAGCCTGGTAAGTTTGCGGTAGTATCTAGTGCCCCGTACGGATCGTTAACCAGTTTGATTTTTTGAGAAGACGAAGAGAGCGCGAAGATCCCAGATGTCTCAATTGTCGAGGCATCAGCTGAACTCTTGTATGGTCTCGTGCACCAACGATATATTCTGACGAGACAAGGGCTACAAGCTATGGTATGTGGTTCCAACGCTTCTTCTCGACTTGGAAGCTCAGGTAGCACTGCCTAGGTCGACAAGTATGAAGCGGGGATTTTTGGGCTTTGCCCAAGAGTTTACTGCCAGGGCACGAACGTCGTTCCAAGCGGCAGGTCCGATCTACCCGGCTTGGATACCGTAAAACTATACTGCCCAAACTGCCACGACATCTACGCCCCTCCTAGCAGTAGGTACCAAGGAGTCGACGGTATACATCCCCGGATTTTTCCTCCAAGTCGTTGAGGGATTGACCTCTGACTTTAGGGGCATTTTTCGGCACAACCTTCCCACATCTGTTCTTCCAAAGCTACCGGGAACTCGCCCCGGCACCCTTCTACAAACCTCAAACTGGGCCGAACGCCCCCACCTCCCCACCAGAGACAAATTCCACTCATCAACCCACTCATCAATCCACGTTCACGAATCCGAACCAACATGGGGGGCAAAAACGGGCCGCGGGTAAAGTTTACACACCGAAGATCTATGGGTTCAGGGTTAGCGATCATGCGAAGAACGGCCCGAGAATGCAGTGGATGCGGATGCGGCCCTTAATACCGGAGGAGTTGGACACGGTAGACTGGAGAGGTAGGTGGATCGACGAAGAAGAAGAGTACGAGGAGGAAGAGGAAGAGGAGGATAGACAAATGGAGGATTTTGACCCAGTGAGCTTAATGCACAGAGACTCCTCTAGGTCTCTTCTGATGTGCTCTTACAGGATGCTGGCGATGGGGAAGACGATGATGATGAGGAGGAGGAGGAAGAGGAGGAAGAGGGAGGCGGCGCTCCCCCTCGACTTCCAGCAGACAAAACCAAGATAAGGGTACGGGGGTCGCAAGAGGCTTCATCTCCCCATCCGCCCCCGCCGTCTTCTCCATCGTCGAGCGTTCCACCTCGGACGCCGATCTCAGTGACCATGTCTAACGTTGTAGGTGTTGCGAAGCCCCCAGGATCGACCGGATCGTCGAGGGTGAAGGTGGTTCGCCAGTGGGCGACTACCGCAGTATAGACCCGTTACATGCGCGCGTACGCTTAGATGTAGGCTTCCTTGATGCAAATACCATGTTCCCGCCCGTCCTTCTCTCTCCCTCCGATCGCCTCTGGCCGGGAGACCGGAACGTGAGATGTTGATCTGGCGCCTAATTAAAGTGACCGCGTGTGACTGTATAGTTGAAGCCACAATCTCTCCCACGCTTGATCATCAATCCGCCGACCGCACACTTTCATCTACACAGAGCCCGATAGAAGCCACCCTCAAGACTTCAAGAAAAATGGCTCGATCAGGTCCGTCCAACTGCTTCTCCTCTTCAGCTGGGTTCTGACGCGGTAGGGGGGTCAGGAATCCGTATTGGCCTCAACAAGGGCTACGAAACCACTGCCATCCCTAAAACAGTCAAGCCCAGCCATCGAAAGGGCAAGTTATCCAAGAAGACCCAATTTGTGAGGTCCGTTGTGAGGGAGGTCGTTGGATTCGCCCCGTATGAGAGGCGAGTTCTTGAGTTGCTAAGGAACTCCAAGGTCAGCAGCGATCCTACAGTTACCTGATCGGCATTTGCTCAACTCGTTCGTCTCGTTCAGGATAAGAAGGCCAGGAAGCTGACGAAGAAGAGGGTACTTCACTCCCTCCCCTTTCCGACGTTCTGCGTCACACGAACGCTGATGGATTGTTTTTCCGCATCATCTAGCTCGGCACCCTTCTCCGTTCAAAACGCAAGTTGGAGGAACTGTCGGCTATTATCCAGGAGAGCAGGAGGGCTGGTCACTAAAATAATCAACCCAACGAGTTCCTTTGGCTACGCCCATATGCATATTGTGTATCACGAGATCGTTGCAAGTCTTTGTACGCATTCATCCTCATCGTCACCCTCTCGACCATTTCCTCGCGTTTCGCATGTTACCTTCTCCTCAAGTCGGTCAAGCAGGGGTAAGAAAAGCAAGTCTGATTAATAAGGAACGAAATAAGGAATCTACGGATACAAAGTACGGCCAACGGTGCACCGGGTTTATAATGTTAAAGGCATGTGGGATGTGTCCCTTTAGGCGGTGCCATCACTCGGGGGAATTGGGCGACTGGCAGTGTTAGCGATATTGTGTGCTGAGGCTATCAGTGATGCAATGCTCTGAATCGGGCGTGAGTAGCCGACTGGACAGCAGGGCAAACTTGCTCACCTTGTCGCTCATGGTCCTTGAATGTGACGTCGTCTTTCTTCTAAACATGCTGGTGACCCTTGCCCGATCTCCGTCGGATGAGCCCCTCCGGGTCGAGCTACTGCTTCCATTAATTCCCGAAACCTGCGGAGGGATTCTTGATCGTTCTGATAGAGACATTGGCTCCGGTTCGTTTGTGAATGGGCTGGGGAGAATGTGTGACCCCCCTGAGTCACTCTTGGTTTTGGGAACAGGTTTCTCCGACATTTTCGATGGCTTCTGACGGCCCGGGGTAATGGTGTGGGTGGATTGTTGAACGCTCTTTGAAGCGATCCGTTTTGTCTTTGAGATCAGCTCTCTGGCAACGGGGATGACCTCGAAGAACGGTTGGTGTAACGCCATCTTGACCCAGCCTTTCCATGTTGGATCTGAGGGAATGAACTGTTCGACGAGCTCCTCGAACTGAAGGATGGTCTAGTCAATCACTCGAGAATACCGTCAGTATTGCAAGTGTGCTTACACTCCAAGTCTGGTTCCTGTAACGCAGTTCCCGAGTGTTGATGTGAGCGTCACGCAACGAAAACGCGGCTTCCTTCTGGATACTCAGCAAGACGGAGATGGTCGCAATGTCCACAGCGACGAATGTCTTTTGAGCCGATCTGGTCTTCATAATCAACGCGTCATTCAGCTCTCCAACGCCAGGCGTTAGGCTTCCTCCTCGTCGCAATGGTTGGGTAAGGCCAGTGGGAGTAGTTGGAGAAGCAAGCGTTTCCGAGGAACGATTAAAGTGTAACGCGCTCATTGGGCCACCTCCAGCACTTCGGAGGTCCGTGAACGACCTCGAAGTCCCAAGCTTTCGGACCGGGACGGGTGTCAATCGCGTTTGATCCATGGATTGTCGGGGTCCCCTAGCAGTAGTAGGAGAGGGATCCTGCGTGCCGGATTCGGGAGTCGGAGGCTGGACCTTCGCGAGGTTGGTGGGAGATTCAGCCTGCAAAGTCTTCTGGTGACGACGGTGTTTCCTCGCTGGCCATATGTACTCCATGATTCGTTGTCCAACCTTGGTGTCGAGTTGTAAGCGGAGCGGGTGTAGCTCTACCTCGAACTTCTCGTAGATCGAGATGCCACCAACCGGTGCCAGTACAATCCACGATAAAATCGCAAACACATCGCGCTTTCGAAGGCAGGTCAGTAAGCGGAACATTATAAACAATAGAATACACACCTTAACTAGATGGTGGTCCTTCGGTTCGTGGTGTTTGCAAAGAATCTCCGACCAGGTTGTGTCATGATGCCCATCGAAGACGTGAAGATCCCCTATCCTGAGCGTGTTCACAACCGCACTGTCCTGGCGATTGAGCCACGAGAACTTGACCCCATTGACGGAAAGCTTGGCCAACAAATCTCGGCGAGAATCCAGCATCTTCCAAGATATCTCCGGCGAAGACGCCAACAGTAGTAACGCCGACTTATGCTGTGAGTTTCCTTCACTCCTGTCCTGCGCCAACCTGATCGCTTCGAAGATGAAAGCCAGTTCGTCCGCCAACGCGAGAACATCCGCTCTGATCTTGGCCATCTCCAACTTTGCCTGGTCCTCTGTAGCGGCGAAACGACGGAGGCGCCACTCAGCGTCTTGTTCCTGGTTGACCGCTTCGCGGAGCCGATCCTGCAAACCGGAAACGACATTTGCGGAGGATTTGAAGTCGGTGAAGTCGTAGCTGAAGAGAAGAGTCTCTAACCTCTCCAACCGACTCTTCTGGGCGGGGTCAGAGAACAGCAGGAGGCTCGTGACGATATCGGAAATTGCTGAGAAATGGGAGTCGCTGGCTGAGACGGTGAACTGGGGGACCCAGATGTTGATCAGATCCTGCACAAAACGGCGGGGTGAGCTGGAGCAAATGACAGCGGCGGAGTTTGGTTCTCACTGTTTGGAACTTAAGGTGGATATTGGGAAGATCCGGGAACGGATCGTGCATGTTAGCGCTGCCCCGCAACCTCAGCCTGTTGAACCTGTCGTAGCGAATCGTTGCCTCGGTTTGTGGAACCAGTCGATCGAAATCGTTGCTCTCGCATCTGAAATCGACAAGGACTTCGACCGGAACGCATCCATCCTTCGTTGAGCTGGATTTGGACGGCGCGAAAATCTGGACACCCTGAAGCCCGATATATGTCCTACGGGGGATGAGCGAACGCGAAAATGTTAGACTCAGAAGCCCGTACCTGCTCATGATAGTGCCGTTGATGGGATCGTCCGCGTTCTCGTTATCCATGATATTGTTGACCTTGAGCTTGGTGACACCTGCGGCGACGACGCAGGTAGAGTCTTCACTTGACTCGCTATGGAGGACGATCTGCGGTTTCAACAGTACACAGAAATGGCTCTGATCCAGAGAGGCCCCCTCGTTCCACCCTTCAAGAGGATTGAGTCCAGGACGCGGTGCATCAGTGTAGGCATCCGCAAGGATGCTCTCCAAACCACCAGCGGTATCCCGGGTGCTGAATGACTGCCGAAGCATCAGCATCGCCTGTGCGATACCCTTAGTCTGGGGCGGCGGGACGTCGGCGGATCTTCGCGGCGTGGGTTTGGTCGGTTTCGGAATACCTTGGTCCCGAATGAATTTGACTGCCCTAACTCAAACATGAATTGTGTCCAAATCTGTTGCGCCTTGCAGACTTACCGTGTAGCCAGGTGATACTCGAACCCCCTCCTCGAACGCGAACAGTAATAATACTGCATCAGGACCTGGAGGTATTCGTGAGCCCAAGATAAGCAATCAGACGGCGCCCAACACCCACATCTCGAACAGACTCGTTGAGGAAAAGTCGAGGACAATGGACCTGGTACACGTTCGCGAACCCATCCCACTCCGACACCGAAACAGTATCCGCCGCGATGTAGTAGTTCCCAAGGTTCGACGCCCTACCTTCCTCAGCAGCCTGATTCTCCTTCAGCACTGTTGCGTAATCTTCCAACAGGTCGATCATCTTCCGAGTGGTGTCCTCATGACGATTGTAAGGAGACAGGGTCTTCCGCAACTCTTCGATTCGTTCGCCTACGAGCTTCGCTTGTATGTGTGCGGAAGCTGTAAAGGGCGGATAAGTATCGCATCGTTCGAGGGAGGTAGGAAAACCGTACATGGTTCTTTCCCAAGGTAGCAATCGTGGGTATCTTCGTTACCGAACTTGCTGAACAGGGTCCGTTGGTGAAGCTTGGCGTTCTGTTTCTCCACCGAACGTTTCGTGTACACAAAGTGCGGACACTCCGCAGCACGAAGTAAGTTGACCACCGGGATATCGTGCGAAGACCAATCCAACTCCACGAAATCGTCCTTGTCGACCCACATCGAATCGGGGTCAGCCGCAGGGAGGTTCGAACCGAACTTGTTACTACTAGTCCCCTCCTCAGGCGGGTCCGGCAATACGATCTGCTTGACGGGATCTTGGAAGGTTCCCAACATCGCACGGAGATGTAATCCCCTGAGAACGACCTCGGCGTGGTGTAAGGCCTTGTGGCGTATAACCTCGGAAGTTCCAAGCAGAGGATTGAACTGGGTGCTTTCCTGGTCGCGCTGGTGCATGTCCGCATGGAAATGGTCGATCAATGCCTTCACTCCGACGAACCGTGTAATTCCGTCAGACCAGGATTGCCTGCTCTCGTCCATGTAGACGTGAGAGATAAAGAGGCGGGGAACAGTGATGCGATACTTCATAGTGGCGAGGTGCTGACCGAACTTCGGGTTCACGAGCTTGTGCTTGTAATAGTTGCCTTGACGAATCGGAAGAGACATCCGGCTGTCGAAAAGACCGACCCAATGCCAGAAAAGTGCAAACGTCTTGGGCGTGAGGTAAAGGTTACTGAACGCGGAGTTATCGCTCTTCCCGGAGTTCTCGACAGACGACGTCAAGGATAGTGACATGTGGATAAAGTCGGACCGGAACCCATTGTAGGAATCTTCTGGTGTCTGTGCCAGTCGGACTCCGTTCAGCAATATGACAATATACGATGCGGCATCCCCTGACTAACCTTACTCTCCGGGTGGCTCTGCTTGGTCTCGAGTGCGACGTCGTAGTGAGGGCGGAAAGTGAATATGCGACATTTGCGCTTGAACGCAGGCAAGTCTCCGCAGTCTTCACACTCGGAACCACAGGACCTTTCCAAGTCAAACCTGACCCCGAATCGAACGCCCGAACTAAGCTTGGCAATGGTCTTACGAAGCTCGCAGATGTTTTGAGAACCGGTGTTTCCGCCTTTGGCCTTACCCTTCGGTGGAGCTGACGAGAGCGATGGATCGGCTTCAGCGTGGACTCCCTCGAAGCTGATTAAACCGATTAGGTCTCATGAACTGTCCCACAAGAATGGGAACTTACTTCGGCACCGCGACGGACATAGTATCGCTGATGACCTGGATCAACTCTCCATCCGCGTTAGGCTGGCCAACCAGGATTCTGGTGTTACCACTCCAGCACAAGGCAAATCCCGCTCCGTCGTGAAGAATAGTGTACGGGTCCCTCGAGCCCTTGATGTGGAAGTGCACGTCACCCTTGAAAGACGCTCGGATTTTCCAGTGTAAGATGAGCCTCAACTAGAATCCAACGTCAACAAAGCCCAAATATCAGCCGAGCGGGTAAACTAATTCACCTTGTCCCAGAACCCAACGGAAGGGGAAGGATCCCTCGGAGCGCTGGAGAGCGTCTCCAATATCCTCATTACATCCTGGATCGTGTAACCATAGCAAATTCCCCAACAAATCTCCGTAGTCTCCCTCGTAGTAGCTTCGACCTCAGGGCTCGCAAACGTCTTGACTGGCATGATAGTCTTCGGGATACTGAAATTGAACTTGCTCGCCCCACGAACGCCGAAATCCTCTTGTACGATAACGCAATCCCACCACTCAACAGATTGTACCGGGCCCATCTGTTCGGCAATGACGAGATCGGTGCGGAATGTCAGGGCGGTAGCCTCCGTCCCTGGCTGCCCCTTGACCGCGAAGAGTGGTAGAGGGTAGTCTCTAAGGGTCGCGGTGACGGAAGTGACCGCTACGTCAATGTTGAGGGGAACGAGGAGGGTGTACTCTGAATCTCGCGGTTGACCACTTCCAATGTCGAACAAGAAATCAGGGAGCTTCTCCATAGGGAACGAAGGACCACCGATGTGGAGGTTCACGCCGTCAATAACGAGTCGGAATAGGGGAGGTCCTTCAGGAATGGGTGCCACGGAGATGAGGGTCGACTCCACGTTCCGAACATTCTGTGAACGAGACTTTGCAGACGTATAGAATGACCGATTCCATTGGGCCTGCTTGGCGCGGTATTGTTCGTGAACCTCTTGCCATGTCTTCGCGTGAACGACGAGTAGGCGCTGCCGGGCTTCTTCGATGGAAACGGAATGTTGACTGGTGAAGTGGTAACCGTCGAGCTCGTCTGGACCAGTTTGGCCATTCTGCTCGGATTCTGCAGCTAGGACAGTTGCAACTTTCGCCTCAAAGGCGTCCCTACGGAGGAGTAGCATAAGTCAACATTATACAGGTGACAATTGCAAACGCCTACTGGTGAGCGGCGATGATTTCCGTCGCCTTGAATCCCACACGGGAAATAAGCCCCAGCTTGCTCTCGAAGGGATCGTCCGCAGCTTCCGCAATCAACCTACGAATCTTGAAGACCATCTTTGGAACCTTCTTCGCGCCCTCCGCCGGGGGAATCTCCATCTCCCCAAATTTCCCCCGACCCACCACCTCCACCAGGTGTTTCATGGACTTGATGCTGAGAGTAATTGCGAGAACGAACTCCGAGAGGACAAAGTTGTGCGGAATCCTGACTCTCCCGAGGTCCCCTTGAACGGTTATGGAAGGCTCAGGTTGAGAAGCAGTGTCGATCGTGACATCCCAGGACTGTAACGAAAGGAACTCTTCCCACCGGGGATCGTCAGCGGGATTGTCGAGCCTTTCGCACGAACCCTCAGGTATTGATACCCAGGAGAAACACGATGGTAAGCTGACTAGGATTGTCCGAGCCGGAGTGACTTGCAGGTTCAAATTGTTCACCCTCGCGGCTATGGCCTGTCCCTCGGGCATACTGAACAGCAATTCGAAAGCCTGGACCGTAGCTTGAAGTTGAACGATCTTCTTCCTGGTCGGCGCCCCCGGCAGGTGCGACCCGTTCGGTTCGCACGCGCCGTTTGCCTCAGAGTCGTGGGGTGAGGGAACGAACAACTCCTTCAGCCCTTTCACAGCCAAGAGCGTACAATAAGCGTGAACCAGCTCGAGTTTGAGTTTGACCGTGGGCACTTTCACACTCCCCTCACACACCCACTTATCTTCCACATCCCCACTCCACTCTGCCGCACGTATGCCAGGGTACACAAGGTCGACCGTGACACTTGGGATAAACAAGAACTGCGTGTTCTGCTCGTTAAACTTCGAGTTTAGATCTTCCAAACAGTACGGATCATCCGCAACACACGAGGTAGAAATAGCGCTGCGGACGCCGGCGTCCCAGAGGCTGATCTTCACGATGTCACTGGTCCAGTCGGATTCGTGTCTCGAAGTAGTCTTCTCGACGGCACGGACGATAGGCTCCTCAGGGAGACAGAGTTTGAGTCGAGCCTCGCGTTTAACCAAGACCTTGCCGATCGCGGCGACGTGACAAGGAAGGATGGAACAGAATTGGACGGAAGATCCAGCGTGGAACGCGATCCCGCGGGTGATTTCTGCGCTTTCCTTTGGGTTGAGGTCTGGGCTGGTCACGAACACAGTAAACCTATCAATCACCACGGTCGCGGCGAGGCCCACGGGCAATCGATCGAGGAGGTGAGGCCCTGTGTGGATGGTTGTTGACCAGGGATGAGGAGGGGGTGGCTTTGGTCGTTGTCTGAAGGTATCCAAAATTTGGGAGAGGGCGGAAACCACTTGGACGTTCCACAGCTCAACAGATATGGCATCTGTCAAACAGTGGAGGTCCAAGAAAGTCGACGAGATGTCCAAGACCGTGACTCCGTCATTTTTGATCATCGCCGATGACATCCCGCTGGCAGAGACGCTGATGGTGTCGATCGTCAGTAATGGTTCGAAGCTTGTCTCTTCAGTCTCTCCAGCGCCAAATGAACCGTGGGTTGGGACCCCGACCCGAACCCCAAGCTCAAAAGGTTCGATATTACACGCGATTAACGTGCGCATCCGCGTGGGGGTTACCTCCTCGTAGACGAAAACCTTCTTCGGCTGATCAGGGGGTGGAATGAAGTTTGAGTCGAGACGAAACACAGCACCAGCTGTCCCCATCTCCACCGCGGTTCGTGCTTTCTTCTGCCCGGAACCTGAGAACGGAATGTCTATCCTGGCACCGCCCAACTCCACGTCGATATGGACCCGAGGAATGTGCTCGACTACAAAGCTGTCGAGTCCCCATTCCTCCTTGAACACGATTTCTTGCGGGGGGAGTACATCCGGGGAGGATAAATCCGGCGACATCAAGGTGGGAGGTGCGGGCCCACGATGCCCTGGTTCCTGCCGAAGAATGTCTCGAATCGATTCCCAATCATGCGTGATGTCAACAGATGCGACTTTGAACCTGAGGGCTAAAACCGCCGAGTTGGGGTCCCCACTATGGTGGTTCAACTTGTGATTCTTCCGGACTGTCATGCGAGACATGAGAGGCAGGGTCAACTGGGAGACTAAAGCGTCGAGTTGGATCTTCCCGATAGAAGCGACGGCAAGTGAATGAGATGTTGGGATACTGGGGCTGAGGGGGGTGGGAGGGGGTTGGAAAATCCTTTGGAAAGCTACCCGTTGGATGGAGAAGTGTGCCGAGTACACCTCAGAATCGACACCGGTGACGCACTTGCTGCGCCCAAATATCTCGCGGTGGAGTGAATGTTCATCAGCGTCGCTCAGACCCGTGGAGAGTGCGAGTTTTTGGAGATTCACTGTTACTGAAGTGTCATCGTTGGCTTGGAACTGGAGGTTGACGGTGGCGATCTTCATTGTTATGAGCTTGACGGCGGACAATAAAGTCTAACCAAACATCAGAAAGGAGGATCAAACCCGAAGAGAAAAGAGAGCTCACATCGAGGAACGACTTCTTGGGGTCCCTCGTCGCAGCAGGTCCACGAAGCAACGGCTGGGGGTATGTGAGAACGGAAGGAATCAAGGAAGGTTATAACACCAACCATGAATTGGATGCTTGGGGACATAGGAAAGAAGGAAGGAGTTGTGGGTGAAAATGGACTCGGTCGTGGCGACGGGGCTGGAGGGCGTTTGGGTTTCGCAGATGCTCTTGACTTGAGTCGGCTGACGAGCTCCTGCACCAGATCAACTGACAAGTTTATTGATTCCAGGCCGATGCTGGTTTCCAGGCTGTGAGGCTCAATCCCTCGATGAGAGTTGATATCGACGGAAGTATGGAAGTTGCTACTAGGGAAGTGGAAAACCATGTTTTCGGCTATGGTGATGATCAATATATCGTTAAGACGAGAGGCAGGAAGGGACCAACTGTTCTGGGAACCTGAGGTCTGGATCGCCGAGAGACCGTTCAAGTGAATGGTGAGAGAGGCTGTACCCCTCGTGTCTCCCCACGCCCCCGCCCACGTGCGGGAGATATTGTCTGACAAGCGAGACTTCCAGTCTACCATGCTCAAAAAACGACTGTGTCTCCTGTGGAGTGGACGAGGTGGAATGGGCCGTGATTTGAAGGCGACCTTCTCAACTTGTGTGAATACCACTTTAGTTGATACCCCGAGTTCCTTGAGCTTGAACTGTATATCCGGCAACTCGGCCAGGGAGAGTTCTGCTGAGACGAGTTCGAAATCCAGTACTTGTGTTAAAATTGGAAGGCACCGAATGAGTAGCCTCAATAAGAATACGATGATTGCGCGAACGAGTGGACGGAGGTGGGGTTCCAGCCCGGCATAAATAGCATAGATAATTTGGCGGGCCCTGAAGGCGATCGGGGAAGGTGATAAATCAGAGAAGGTTGGTACTCTGCGGTGACCAGCCGGTTGCGGAGGAGTGGGTTCGATGGGAGGTTTCGCGATGTCCAGCTTGAGGCCTTTAATGACGACAGTGAGGCGGCTGGCTTGTGTCTTTGATGAACGGTGATAGGAGAGGCCGATTCGATCGACGTTCCATACGTTGCGACCCTGGCGGAAGTAAACGCCTCGTATCGAACGCAAGCTGACGCTGCGGACACGAAAGCGGCTGAACACGAGGGCTAGGCCCCATGGAACGATGTAGGTGCGGAGGACAACTGAGAGTGTGAGGAATCGGATGAGCCAGACGAGGAAGAAGGACCACCAAGCGTCGTCGGGACGTGAGATTACGAGCAGGCGTATGGCGGAGAGAACGGGTGAAACAGTCTGTGTTGACGGAGCCATGGCTGAAAGAGTGGTGTAAGCGTAGCTGCTGGTGGAATCGAGACGAGACGTACGCACCAACCGGTATGAGAGATGTTTGTTGGGGGTTTGCACGCGACTAGAATCTCAACACATGGACACGTCGCAACCCCGATAGTCAATTGTGAGAAGGGCGTGAGCAGGCACTGATCGAGGAACACGGTTTGAATTTTTGGGGATGGTCGTCTGCCACGTGGTTTCGGCGTGACCCACCGGCGGTCCTCGTCCCGCCAGGTCCCGCCTCGCCCCGCCCCTAATCCGGGGTCCTCCCTCTTCGCGACCCGCCAAGAACTAAAAAAGGGGAACGGACCTAATGGGAGGGTTGCCGGCGATGGGTACCTGATGTCCCGACGGATGCTCTCGCGATGCGTGGGCGACGGCCTCGCAGTTTTGAGGGAATTAGATGCGAGGCGGGGTTTTGTTTCCGAGTGTCTACCTTACGAGCGGCCTTGTACATCCCTTCCCCAGATACCCCAGCACTGATAAGTCCGTCATGACCGACGATGATCGTCACCCAATAAAATCCCCCCTGGTGTAGATCAGAGATTAGCCTCAGAGACCCGCGGGCTTGGTGAATGGTGAAACCGCCAAAGCGGACGAGTTCCCCACACGGTTAGTTGCATCCCATCTGGCGGGGGTGCTTCAATTTGATCATCGCCGAGCGCAAACGATGCAGACCGCGACCCGCTGATCGTTCGCTCTCTCTGTCCTCTCTCTCTCTCTCTCGCTCATTCTTGGTCTGCGCCTGCCTGAGAAACAGCGAATAACAAACTGCCAGCGCATTGTGTACGAAAGGGGCAACTTTGAACAACTTTCGGTTTGTATTGGCGTTGACGTCGAGGCGAGGGCACGTGCTGATCATTGATCTGAGTGACAGCACCTCCTTCTCCCCGTTCTTCCGTCCCCCCCTCCTCCATTCCTTCCTCCCACCTTCGTCCCAAAAGCATCCTCGCCCTCCTCCCTCTGTCCCGTCTGCTCGTTCGACGCCCACCCCAGTAAAACATGCTCGCTCTGGCTCCGCCTATACAACACTCTTCCTCGGATTACACTTCTGTCAATGCCGACTACAGGCAGCCATCAACATCGTCCTCAACGTCCTCCAACAACTCCTCGCGCTCGACTAGACATCAGTCCAGGAGGCACTCATCTAACCCCTCGTCGTCCTCATCTTCATCGACAGTCACCCCATCCTCTACAATTGCCTCGTCGACCGCGTCGTTACAGACGACTACTCCGGACTCGCGCTCCTCGACAGACCACTCTTCGTCCTCTTCGAGGAATTCCCATGTATCATCCTTCCAATCCATGAAGCAACACATCGACTCCAAACCACATCCGCCTGACTCCCAGAGGGATCCCGTTGACATCCACTCGGTCCCACCCCACGATCTCCTACGACTTCTCGCTACCCTACTTACCCAGATCGCCTCCGCCAATGATTCTCTCTCATCCAGGTCCGACCCTTCTTCCTCGGCCTCTCACTTTGATCACTCATCATCCCCGGTGTGGAAAACCCTCACAACCGCCTCAAAATCCTCCCTTGGAAACACATCGTCGTCCTTATCTTTCCATGCTCGCAACGTCCCCACAATCACGCTTGAAGCATACCTCCTCCGCATCCACAAATACTGTCCGACTACCAACGAAGTTTTCCTCTCCCTCCTCGTCTACTTTGATA
>Ga0307511_10000904_pt1 | contig 31232 bp, 35 predicted proteins | sample 13_EM_MG_FD_200266 | JGI IMG/M metagenome (GOLD analysis project Ga0307511, IMG submission 200266) | Populus trichocarpa ectomycorrhiza microbial communities from riparian zone in the Pacific Northwest, United States - 13_EM | ecosystem: Host-associated > Plants > Roots > Unclassified | place... | reverse complement strand
TCCCGCTTATGGGCGAATTGGAGAAGAGGAGCTGGGTCTTCGACTCGCCTGGCATAGGGATTAGACATGCAGCAGCAACAGGGGTATTGGGATAACACTTTGCTTGCAAGCTTACAACCGGCAGCACACTTGCCTGTAAGGAGGGGTGAGAACGAGAGTATGTGGGCAGCGAGGTCTAATGCTGCGAGGGTGTCTTCTCAGCTGTGAGTCCGCCAGAAATATGTATTAATCGGTACTAATCGGTATTTTTGGAGTAGAGGTCTTGAGCAAATACGATCTCGAGGCGTTGAAGCTAACTGCGATGGATCATGAACAAATATTACAGGATGGTAATTGAATACTACGAGATTGAACAGCCTCGGTTCGGAACAGGCAACTAATTTAGCGCCTTCCAGGCTGGGCTAGCGTCTTGTGCAACTGCCACATCCGGTGGGACAAACCTGGTTTGGAGCCAAGTCTGGCTTTTGGTGCCGAGATACAATTCTCTCTTTGTTTGGCGAGCCCGTGCTGGCGGAGCTTCATGACAAAGCTCTCGGATTGCTTGTATCTGATTGCATGACTAAGGTTCTATTTCAAGCCAGATCGGATTCCCATGTCCGAACCATCCTCGTAATTTGCTATGTACATCATTCCGCCACATAAAGCTAATAGTTATCCTCTATAGCCAATCATACATGCTTATCTAAGTATGTATCTTCCCTTATACACGAATCCGATACAATTTTTAGAGTTGCAAATAAGTCAAACACCTGGATTGGTTATATTAGGTGATAGTAGTGAAAGGGGGCATAGTTGCTAAACGGCGCAATAAGAGCAGCCGCAACATGATATATCTGCCGGGAGAAGACACAAGAAACTAGAGAAAAATAGGACATTTAAGTAAGCCGTTCCGACATTTTGTTTGCTTCTTCTACCACAAGCCCCCAGCATCCTCAGGCCCAAAGAAGCAACCAAATTCAAAAACCTTGAGCCTATATATCATCAGCATCGGTTAGGCTATGCCCCTCCGTATCTCCGTTCAATTGACATACCCACGAACGACTCCCTAAGCCTCTGACCTTTCACGCCGGTAAAACTGTACTTGATTGAGTCGGATCCAACTTGACGTCACCATCGGCACCAGGAAGAGAAAGCAGTCGTGATTCCAACGTTTCCGCCTCCCTTGCATTTCCAGTCTTTCGGAGGAGAGTAATGAACTGTCGCAGAGTATCTTGTGTGGAAGGATCACTGTCACCAAGCCTTGCCTGTCTACCCTCAAGCGCTCGTTTGAACCATAAGGCAGCTATGTCATCATCGCCTTTGCTACTCGCAACCACCGCAACACAGTGTGCAGTTTCGAGAGTTTCTGGGTCCTCGGGCCCCAGTGAGTGCTTCTGGGCATTAAAGACCCGCTGGTAGCCCTCGAGCGATTTCTCGTACTGCCCTTGCTTATAAAGCAGTGTAGCTATGTTAAATACCGTCATCACGGTGGCGGGATGATCACTTCCCAATAATTTCTCTTGCCCAGCCAATGCTTCATCATACCACTTCGATGCCATGTCGTATTGGCTCCCCATATCATACGTTGATGCGATATTGTGGATGACAGATAGGGTCTGAGGGTGCTCGCGGCCCAGCAATTTCTCGAACCCAGCCAATGCTTGTTTATACCACTCCAGTGCCACCTCATTTTGTCCTTGCGCATAAAATATGCCTGCGATACCTCTCATAGTAGTGAGCGTATGCGGGTGGTCGGCGCCCAACGAACTTTTCTGCCCATCCAATGCCTTCTGAAACCATTCTAAGCCTTCATCATACCGCCCCTGACTTTCGTATACGGAAGCTATATTGTGAACTGTGATTAAGGTATCGGGATGGTCGAGGCCCAATGACTTCTCTTTACCAGCTAATGCACGTTTGTGGTATCCCAACGCTTTATCGTATTGGCCTTGATCAGTGAGGAGGTTTGCCATATTATTGACCGTAGCGAGAGTGTCTGGATGCTCTGGGCCGATGTTGGTGTGCTGCTCCCTCCCGGAGAGTGCTCGTTGATAGTACTCCATGGCCCTGTTGTATTGTCCCTGGTTTTCGAATAAAGATCCCATATCGTGGATAATGCTAAGAGTCTCGGGGTGGTCTTTGCCCAGCGAGCTCTCCATCCCATCCAACGCCCGCTGAAACCACTCCAGGGCCTTATCGTATTCGGCTTTGGAATTGAATACTTGTGCTATATTGCGTACCGTCATCAGGACACTAGGATGATTGGGGCCCAGAGACTTTTCCTTTCCAGCTAGTGCTCGATTATACCATTCGAGGGCTTTCTCGTGTTGTCCGTGGTGACTGAAGTTCAAAGCCATGTTGTGAACAGTACCAAGAGTCTCTGGGTGCTCCTTGCCTAAAATGTCCTCTCTACCAGCTAGGGCACGCTCATACCACTCAACTGCTATCTTGAAATTACCCAGAAGGTGGTGAACTAGCGCCATATTGTTTATTGTATTGAGAGTATCCGCATGGTGCACACCGAGTGCCTTTTCTCTGCCGGACAAAGCTCGTTGGTACCATCCCAGAGCCAGCTTGTATTGCCCTTGCTCCTTGAGGACTAGTGCCATGTCATGCACAGTCTGGAGGGTGTCGATGTGAGCATCACCTAATACCTTCTCTCTCAATTTTAGTGCTCGCTCATACCATACCATAGCTATGTTATACTGGGCTTTTTTGGTAAAGACGGATGCGATGCTGTGAACGGTGGACAGCGTAGCTGGGTCCTCGGGACCTAATCTTTTCTCCCTACCAGCTAAAACTCGGTTATGCCAGTTCATCGACAGGTCATAATGGTTGTGATCGCTGTAGATTTTTGCGAGCTGCGCCGCCGCATCCAGTATTTCTATATTTTCGTTGAGGATATCACGGTCTTTTATATGTCCTTCTAAAGCTGCAACATGTGGCATGATGCGCCGCTCGAAGATCCAGTCTTTGATCCCCCGGTCCACCTGTGGAGCAAGTGTTATCGCTGACATGACAAGCAGCAGGGCCTCCTTTGTTTTCTCTGCTAGTTGCTCAGGGTGAGTCTCAAGCCTCCTTCGAGTCCACTGATGCACCAACGGGTGGAAAGTGAGACTATCAGCATTCTTTCTCCTTGCTAGCGAATATGATAATAGCAACTTCATGAATTCTTCAAGCAATTCATCTATGGCGGGTCAGGTATTAGCCAGCGCTCCAAGGACTGATATGCTATCATAGCTCTCGCCATGGTTGAAATTCTAAACAGGCCACTGAAATGTAAAATAAAATGTGCCCACAGTACTGGCACTTGCTCAGGCACTTGCTCAGGCACTCAAGTAAAGAGAGTAAATCAGAACGCGATAACGTAATAAACAGCAGACATACCATTTTCTGATAATTGTTTGCCTTTCCGTAATAGATCTTCACATATGTCATCGTTCCCGAGGAACCCACATAAAAGGAGCAATTCTGCCGCTTCTGGGTTTTTTCCCCGAATACTTTCAAACGACAGCTCCCATGTAACCAACACACATTTTTCATTCTTGTTGACATTCCCCTTGGGGCCCAAATAAAACCTGACGTTGCCCTCATACTTGTTCCAATAACCACGGTAGGTGTGTTGCGTCGCATGAATATAACCCCCAGCCTGATCGATAGCGAGTGGTAGATATCCGAACGTTTCCAAGAGCGCTTTAACAGCTTGCTGTTCATCTTCGAGCTCTGAGAATTTTATCATGTCAGCTATGGCCATATGCTACCTATATACTCTGATGTGTGGGATATTTGGCTTTCACAAACACGACCAAAAAATATTATGAGAACACTAGGCGTACTCACCGGCAGGTTCTAGATTGAGATCGGATAGTCTACGGTTTGCAGTTGTATAGAGCAACATTTCTGCTTCAGAATGTTCCATTTGCTGTATCTCGAATCCCCTTCGTCGGCTGATCATCTCTCGTCTTCTGCTTGTCAGAATTACCGCCCCATTACATGACGGAATATATTGGTCAATGAACGAGTCATCATCAGCATTGTCCAACACGAGTAACCAGTTAGAGTTACCCGTTGTTGTAAAATAGTCCTTAACTGCATCAACTATCTGGTCCCTTTCTTTATCTTCTCCGCTGATAATTCTTCCCCTCTCATCCACTTTGCCTGTCATACCTAATATTTGAGCAATACGTGGGTAGTCCAGGCGGCTCGCAATTTTTGAGTGATAATCTATCAGCGACTGCATGATGCTGACAAACCCAAGGGTCGTGGTTTCTATGCTCGTTGCATTGACCCAGAAGACGGCGGAGTAGTCCTGGGAGTGACTGTAAACATACTCCAAAGCAAGTTGAGTCTTGCCCATACCACCGGTACCATACAGAACTATGTGAACCTCCCTCGTTGCACTGCCACGCCTGCCTGCTTGTATTTCCTTCTGCAGCCGGTCAAGAAGGTACTTTCTTCCCACAAAGCTAGAGTTACGCTCAGGGATGGCACTATCGCGGCCTGCATTGAAAGATAATGTCACTTGCATGTGGTTTATCGATATCCCGTCTAGTCTCATTGGTGGGTAATTAGCAGTGACCCCACTCAAGACCGGTAAATCATCCACCTATGTTGATAGAACATTAACCTACCTAATCTTGGTATGACCTCGCTCTTTATGAGGTCCACCCCATCCTGTGCTACTTTCAGAATGTCTAGTTCCGCACAAACCGTTTCATAGATAGGCATATATTAGCGGCCAGAATAGGAAGCACAAAGAGCCACGAGAAGGCTACGCTTACCATCCAGTTTAGTCAAGGCAGACATGGCGCTTTGGATCTCGGTAACGGTACGTTGCAGATTCGCTAGTTTTGGTCGTAAGTAGTTGTCCTACGCCCCACAACGAGATGGCTCACCTGCATGATCCTTAGTTCTCAACATTGTAGCCATTTGTGCGAACCTCTTAAGATCGCTCTCTTTCGAATTTAATTCCTCAATCGTCGGCTTCATTTTATGCACAAATGGTTGCAAGGCTTTCACGGCTAAACCCAGCAATATAAACTGTTAACGGCGACAGTTATTTGAATAGAGTTTGTACTTACGGCTGAGCCTCAAATACTCCTGGGCCTCGGATACGAAATTATTGACAGCTTTATAGCATTCTCCTAGCGCTGAGTCCAAATCCTGCCGCAACGCCCTCTTTCTCCCTGATGACTGTGCGTAGGTTTCCAACCCGACGTCTGCATATATATGGGCATAAAACTCGCAACAGGCCATCTTTGCCGCAACAATAGCCAGGGTGAATTCAATGTGCTCCATATATTCAAAATGATTGAGTGCGACCTGGACATTCGTTAGTTACTAGGTGTTCAAATGCCGGATTGACATGTTGAAAGAATAGAGTCCATAAAGTAGACAGACCTGCATAATGAACCTAATGCCACCCCAGATAAGTGAGGTTTTCTGCGGGCTGTGCCCCACTACCACATCCACAATTCTCGCATACTCGTTAAAGGACTTCACAATGGATTCAAGGCGCCCCAAAGCCCACTTCTCCTCTTTCGCCTTGTTATACACCGCCTGCAAATCTTGGATAATTATATCCACGGGGTCTGAAACACCTTGTGGTTAATTAATATTCCCTATCTTCCCAATACTCCAAAAATCATCAAAAGAAGGACTCGGGGTCAGACCATTGATAGCCGCTAGAGTCACCGATGCAGGCGTAATAATCTTTCTGTTGATGTAGCTGATGCCTTGGATTATATTAAATACAGAGGGGGGGGCTGTCACTCCACGCTGGGCTGGACCGCTCTGGGTAGTTGCACAACCATTACCTGTCCTAGATTTCACCAAACGGTACTTCCTGAATGGCGCTAGTATTACCTCGATAAGCCGGGTGCGCTTTGGCACAGGAATATTACCTGTGTTGGTGCTAGCAGGAGTACTCGTGGAGTTCGCTAGATTCTGGGGTGCTGGTGGATTCATGCTGCTCAGTAGGGGTGAATTGTCGACAATGCTTACTCGAATGCTTCAGAAGAGACCAAATCTTGAGTACATGAATGTATATGTATAGACTGGATATGAATAATAGAAGGTATCTATGTTGGCTCCAGTGTTCAGGTGGTGAACAATTGCTTCTCGCAAGGAGCATTAGCAATAGATTTACTAGAGCGTGCTTAACTATCAAACCTTGATGATTCAGCCCCCCTATCAACTCATAGTATCGACCTGTGCCGGACGCACTGTACTGTCGCGATGTTTTGTCATCGTGTCAGTGCTTGCATTAGCTGCAAACTACCTCTACCTACTTACATGTAAGAGGAGCCTCGAGGCTCAGGTCAATTGAAGTAGGCATACGTGTACTTGCCTGTCTGCGTTCAACTAGATTGTCTGGAAATTCACCCTTGTCCACAACCGAGTTTGGTCAACAGATCAGAATAGTGACCCTCGTGGGAATCCGTAAAAAAGCAACGTTGAAACCCCTCTTCCAGCTCGAAATTTATTTGGTCACTCAGTATCAAGTATATACGCAGCACCCCTAGAGATAACGTCAGTGACAGGGATCGGCCGCACTATGTGGATCGGCCGCACCGTGCGTGAGACATCTATCCGGTGCACAAAAATGAACGTCAATATTCCAATGTACTTCAATTGAGCTGAAATTTGAAATAGGTCACGTAGACACATTAATGAGCCTACGCTTTATGTATAGGGTGGTAGGTGAAAGATTCAAAGTGCAATATAAAGGGAGTTATCTAAGAGGTCAGAAATTTATATAATGCGAAAAAATGATATCCTTGAAACTTGAATGCCTAGGCAGCACGAACTTAGGTTGTAGGTGATGCAAAAAACGGTGGAAAGACAGGGGGTCTTACTTCTCAGTTTCTGCGGTATCTAGGATGATTACAAGAGCACTGTGGAAATATCTGACGCTTCATACTCTGGTTGGCGCTTCATACAATGTTTATGAGTAGCTATAGCTTGGTTATCTCACTGCGCTGTTTCTCGAATTCTTCCTTCACTTTTTATATAAAAAGAGCTGCTATCACACTCCCAGACGAATGGCTCCCCGAATCCGGAGCCATCGTATGATTAGTTAGAGAGAGCAATGCGGACTATCTTTGGCTGAGTGCCATAGCGGGGTTATGAATGATGGTGCCTATCCTTTGCTCTTTGAGGACCCTTCCATGAGCAACGCTCAGGACTCTTCACTCCGACCCCCCTTGCTGGCCATAGACGCGCTAAACATGCATTTGTGACCCCCCTACCATGGACTCTCTAGGGCATCATTGACCCCCGGTCTTCCCTGTAGGCTCCCTTTGGTGCAGCTTGATATTGACGCTGATTCGCGGGCGTTTATTCTCCAGATAAGACAGTAAACTATGATTGTCAATGCTGATAAACATCTTTCAAGCGTCAGCCAGACTATGAAGCGCCAGCTGTTTAAGCAATGCTCATGTGCTCCTAATAGACCATCCATATCACTTGCAGCCTTTATTCGTGCTATCTAGGCATTAAAACTTTAAGAATACCAATTTCATATCGATTTTTAGCCTCTTGGTTAACCCCCCTTTATATTGTACTTTGAATCTTTTACCTACCACCCTATACATGCGGTATAGGGTTACTTATGTGTCTACGTGACCTATCCCAAATTTCAGCTCAATTGAAGAACACTGGAATATTTGACATCCATTTTGGCATACCGGGTGGATGTCTCGCGCACGGTGCGGCCATTCCACATAGTGCGGCCGATCCTGTTAATACTCGCTTCCGATATAAGAAATGTAGGAAGACACAAGGGATACTTCGGATCTGCTTTATAACTAAGTACGGAGTAGAGCAGTAGCTAATAGTAGGTTCGGTACTAAGCTCTAAAAATACATAAGCGTCACCCCAGAGGAATCACCAACTTGTGGAGAACAACCACACTTTCTGGAAAGTTGCATTGGACGATTTTATGTGCGACTGGGGATAAATGAGTGAAGCAGAAGTTTCCACTGATACCGGTTTTGAAAACCTTCTGTTTGAGATTTGGCAATGATAGGGTATCAATATCGATCTGGAAGATAATGTGTCCTTAGCTTCCATCGAGCTTGCCGCCAGTCCCAGGTATCCGAGGCATTACTGCTGCACTAGGGAGCCTCAGCCCACAAGACCAGAGCCCCACGGCCCAGAATTCACAGTACAAGCCAAAGATTGTGGTCAGAATATCCATCCTGCGCCTGATGGGTTTTAGTTTGATGCATAACAACCTAACAGAGTGCTAGGGGCTTAAGCGTAGCACTCTGTTTATTTTAGTCTGGTTTGTTTATTTAGCAGGTCGCCATGACACCCTGAAGAGGTTCTATGGAAGTACTTCGTTAAAATAAAATATAGGAAGGGAATGAGACAAAATTCAAGATTATAGGCACCTATAACAATAGGGCTTGTGCGAGATAAATCTGTTTGAAACACGGAAGTAGCATATGATGAATATGTAGGATGGACTCAATCGCGAGTACACAATGTAAATTGACAGCTACAAGCATGAAAAAGAAGGAAATGCAGGGCCAACAGTTTGAGTTGTAATCTCCAATAAATCGATTGCTGTTTCATTATTTCTCATCCTTGGGCCTGTTTGACACAATACTAGCCACAGAGCGTTGACGTCGTCGTAGCTCCCGGGGTTGCAATAGTTGGGCTTTCGTAAGAGGCTGCGCTTGTGGCTTTCGCCTCTTGTTTTCAGGTGTTAGTGCTTTCAGTTGGGCAGGTGTTTTTTGCTCCTCGACCCAGGGTGAATAGACGCTGTGTGAAATCAAACCATCTTGAGTGAAAAGCTTTTCGAAAGCTTCTCGATGGGCCCGACCACCCTTACATAGCGTCTCATCTGCACGATAGCAATTTAAGCATAAGTCGAAGCCAGCCCGTGTCTCGGTACAACATTCGCGGCAATCTTTTCAGAGAGAGTAGGTTAGTGGTGGATCAAAGTGAGTGGCAAGAAGTCAAGGAAAAAATTGTGGTCATACGATAGAAAAAGCCCTCTAAGACGCCCTTACAGTTGGCACCGCGACCGTCGCATGAGAAGGCAGCGCTCACACCATTGCCGCGAATGACACGCCTGCATACGCCATTCCCCCCATAGTTTACTTCCCGTTCTACCTCGAGTGAGCCACCCATTGCAACATGTGTTCCGATCGTTTCACGATGCTGTCGGTCCAAAGTCACATCAAGAATATTGCGTCCAGCGGAATCGGTGATCATCAGTAATTGTGTGGCATTGCTATGTTCTACAATGGCTTTCAGGAGGTTTGCGTTGCCAGAGCGGTATGAAGCAGCAAACCTAAAAATCGGGGGAATGCCTTTTTTGTCTGGTGCGGAAGCGGCGCTCCATAACAGGCCCAACCTCAAAATTCGATACAGAAGCCGCATGTATGGATGTTTTTTCTGTAATACGATACTGGAAGGCGTCGAACGGTTGGTGGCAGTCGTTGGCCGGTTGATATCTGCACCCAACTCCACCAGCACCTCGACAACATCAAAATTTCCCTTTGTGCAAGCGTAAAATAGCGGTGTCTTCCCCTTTGAATCACCGGGGTCCACAGATGCACCATGTTCAATCAGTGCCCGTGCCATCCGTGGTTTGCCCTCAATTGCAGCAATGTGTAACGGTCTTAGCGGGCCTTCGTACTCTGAGGAGTCTGATTCCGCCTCTTCATCCGCGTTTACTTCGGCGCCGTCTCTAGATATGTCACCAGCTGACCCTGCTGTCCCATCAACCATTTCGGGTCCGTCAAAAGCATCCACCTTCGCTCCTGCCCGGCATAGAACCCCAATTATTCGACTGTCGTCTAAATCGTTGTAGCAGGCATTATGCAATGGACTTTCCGTCTCGCCGTCGTCATCAGCTCCGCTATCAGCTCCATAGTTGAGCAGGACTTGAACGGTCTCAAAATGCCCGGCAGTGCATGCCACATGCAGCGGGTTGTCGTTGCCCCAACTGGGCCTCCCAACGACCGCGCCAGCTAAGATCAGTCTCAGTGCGACTTTAGAGTATCCTTTCCGGCTGGCTAGCTGTAGTGGCGTCCGGTCCCACGTATCGAGCTTGTTCAGATTTTTAGTAGGCCGTTGCAGAAGCCGATCGACGATCCCTGGGTGGCCAAACTTGGACGCAAGGTGTAGAGGACACAGATGACCAGACGATTGATGCAGGCGTGCATCTTCGGGCAGCAGTGGATCGTGAGCATTTGCGCCAAACTTGACTAATGCATTAAATGCCTCCATATGCCCAATCCCCGCTACCCTAGTCAATGCACTGCTATACACCTGACGCGATAAGGGACCCATGTGCTCATATATGAGGTGCATAGCAGATATCTGGCCGAATAGCGTAGCAACTTTCAACAAACGCGCGTGCACGGCCTCCCGGCAGAGGGTCAACTTATTATCACTCTCCGAATCGATGAGCTTTGGGCTGAGCATGAGCTTCAGAACCGATATGTGACCCCCCTTTGCCGCTCTCAAAGCAGCTCGCACCGATGCAAATCCCGATTTTGGGATACTCTTTTGGACAGAGGATATACGATCGAGTATAAGCTTGACAATTGCAACATGCCCGTTGCTAGATGCAATAATCAGTGCCAGTTTCAATGTTCGACTTGTTCGTCTTTTTTTGAGTAACCATTTGATAATTTTAGTGAGCCCGAGGTAGGATGCAAGGAGGAGAGGGGAATTGATAATTCGTGCCGACAGAGGTTTCGCTACTGTATATGACGACTGAATAAAGTGTAAGGTATTCCACCGGGCTACTCTTTCCCGATTTTTTAGAAACCCTATCGCTTTTCGGGTGAGGGCTTTGTATGTAGGGCGACTACATCCAGACCCTATCGCTTTGTTAAAGTGTTTGACCCAGTTCCGCCCCGCATAGTGCAGAAATGCGGTACTGGGTCTTGAATTGAGGTCTGCATCATCGTCTTCATCATCGGCATCGTCACCACTCTCGTCATCACCATCGTCGTTCGTATCGTTTGCTCCTTGGTCATCGCCAGACTCCTCGCTAGCGTCACTGTGGACCGCGGCTTCGTCGCCATCATTGATATCGCCATCATCATCCTCATCGTGAATATCGTCCGTAGGGTTGGCATCCACAATTTGGTTGATCTGCTCCAGAATTTGATTGCCGTCATCGAACTCCATTAACGCCCGGAGGTCGTTGTCCTTATGATCATCCTGTGTGACCTTCGCAATGGAGCCCTTCCCCTCCCCGCCACTGCCGTCGTCGGAGCAGTCAGCGTCACCTTCAGCGCCGGCGTCATGGTCCGAGTCCCCGCAATCAGACCCAGAATATTCGGAACCGTTGTTGAAAGAGTCCTCGGAGTCATAGAAAAGATACTCTCTGCTAAATTTTTCCTCGATTGCCTCGTCATCAAGCAACAAGATCCGAAGACAAGCGGTAGCGATCCTACAATGCCACTCCGCTGCATCTAGGAGATCCGGTCCTTCAGCATCCGGTCCCTCACCTAAGACAGGAAAAAATTCATGTGCCCGCTCCATGAGAAAGTCTCGCGCGGTATCATGATACAGCTTGACCCTTTGATTTTCGATGCGCAGAAATGGACCGAAGTGTTGCCGTAGAATAGGCTCTGCGGAATCAACCGCAATTGCTCGCTCCTCTAATGCCGTAAAATTCCGGACTGACTTAAGTCCAGCTGTCGCAATAGATAGTTGGCTTAACGTCAAGGGCTCCGATGCATATATCAACCACCCAATTGCGTGAAAAGACCATGAGCGTGTCTCAGAGGGATATTTCCACCGAGGAGATAACAAATCCCATATGGAATTGTATAATGTATATATCCCTAACCTGTGATCCTCTTTCATCAAGTGCTCCGCAGCGTGTATCATCCTCGAGTTTTTCTTTGCCTTCACGCCTGTTGTTAACAGTTCCATCCACTTGAACAGGAGGTCAATTTGAAGAAAGGTGGGGTTGCACTGGAGCAACCTGATCCGAAATACTCTGACAACATGTTCCTCCAGATGAAGATTGTGTATCCGGGTTTTGATAAGTGCTTGCCTGCTCCTTTTGGCTGCCTCGTGCAATCTCATGACTATAGGTGGTTCCAGGTCCCAGGGTCTACCAAGCGTTGAAGCTACATCTGCGGTACTGGTAATGAGGAGCCTGAATAGCCCCCCATGGTTGCCGACCGCCCCGGAGCGCAGCATTATCAGTCTGTTCAACCACTGCTGCTGGGTGGGTGGGCACTGGTTCACTCCGTCGATGATTATGGTAATGCTGCGACGCTCTTCATATTCTGTGAGAATTGTACGAAAGGCGATCCAAAGATCTTCAGTCGGCCACCTCATTGGAGCTTGGTGACCGTGAAACCAGTGCCGGCCCCGATACTGAAAGCCCTTTCGAAGGCGCCCTATCCCACGAACTACTTCACTGTCATGCGATTGAAACATAAGTTGAGTAACTAGGGATCCCACTAGAGCGTGTTCCTCCAGGGACCTTTCGTCAAGCTGATCGATTGCGTAGTATAAGACTAAAGGATCCGGCCGCGGGTCATGGTCCTCGTGCTTTTTATTCTGCGGGTCAAGCAGAAAACGTGCAACTTCCAAACATAGAGCAGTTTTCCCACTCCCCGGTCGTCCTTCCACCCATAAGAGTGATGGAGTTTGTTTTTGGACCCATGAGGTGAGATTTGGATCGGTTTTCACGAATGCAAAGTTATTGACATCTGCCTCACTTGCTCTGGAATGGAGTAGCCGATCTAGCTGGTCCTCACTGGCATGCGGCTCGTGTGGAATAAATTCTTCCCTTGTGGCATAAAACCGACCTTTACGTAAAAATGCCTCAGTACCAATTCAAAATTGCACAACATGCCTATCATAAATTAATTGCTATGACTAACCTGCGAATTTGTCCCACCGCCGAATCTTTCGTATGGCATCTCGTAACACAAGCCGCGCTTCATCATCTTCCCAATTCTGGCAGAGACCAAAGTGGTCCTCACAGCGCTCGAGTTGAATTTCATTTGGAGTTCCCAATACTGCGCTCGCTTTCGGTATAATCTATCCGGAATACTACGGTCAGCACAGGTACCAACAATTGACTATCATGGCTAAAGTACGAACCAATGACCCGCCATTAATAGGTTGTGTCTGATACATGTTGACAATATCATATTTGAGAGCGATTGATTTGAATCTATTACAGATCTCTGTCATCGCCGAAGATCCAGTACGATTGATCGATGCCACGATGTTGACGAATTTCTCCGAACCCAGTATATCCCCATTCATCGAAGCCATAACCATTTTCAACAGCATGGATTCCCAAGAGGATCCCTCTGACTCGCAATGTGGTGTCCCAAGGAAGATCTGCCACTCATATTCAGCCTTCAAACGGAGAAACAATTACATTTCGGATGTGTTTACATACTATGAGTCTAGTACGAAGGGCAAACTGTAGATATTGGCGCCGAGTGTTTGCCAGCCATAGTAACTATGCGTTTTGTAGATGTAATTCAGTACCAATCACTGGTAACACCAGGAAGCAAGGGTATGTACTTCCTTTACCACAACTCCTCCAAAATCATGGCAAATGAATACTATTGGCCTTTCTTTATGCTGCAAACGAGAAAAGAAATCTAGCTACATATACAACATCCGGGTCAGCATCTACTCCCTCTCAACCACCAAACTTTGGACTTACACTACGGAGGTCTGCACTCGAGTCCAGGGCTACTAGTAATTTCATAGCGGCATCACGGATGGACTTCTCAGAAAACACCCCTTGGTTGAGTGCCCCCAGGCTACCTTTCGCCGATAAGGAGAGGTCATAGCCGAAGCTGTAGACTTGAGCACCTGGAACAAGCTCATATGGGAGTATATTCTTTAGCCACATGGTCGATTTTCCGTCCTCGACGTTAACCTGTTGCCATGAGGTTTCCCGATGGCCGTTGAACCCATGAATAGCAATAATACTAACACAATTCAGAACCCCCGGGTCAGCTTAGTTGGTTCCTACTTATCGAATATTAATTGTATAGTCTTTCGGCCTACTCGACAGTTGCATCGCCCCATGACGCTGTTTCTGGGTCGAGGGCCAGCAGGCCTAAGTCCTGAGACGACATTCTCGTGTGGGGTTAAGTTCGTGTCTGATGAGTTGTCGTTTGTGAGCTTCAGGTACAACCTAGGTAAATACTATAGCACTTCCCCAGCATCCCAATTCTTCTCTTTTGGGGAACTCACGATTATGCTCTCAAGGCTGATATCGTACCGGTAGCTCACACTTGCTAGTTAACCCGCGCTTTTTAGTGCCAGTCTGATATTGGCCAATTCACACACGCCGACTATGCGCTCCATAATCAATTTAAATGCCCTTCAACTTTAATGTGGCTCAAACTAGCGTTGCTAAGTACGTATGAAAAGAAAATCCGTCGGAGGTCAGAAATCACACGACTAGCTTATACGAACCGCAAGCAAGAGGACATGATCTCTAAATGCCAAAGTTATCCCCCCACATCTGCTGAGCCCACCCGATCGTCACTTGGGAGTATATGATCTCCGCTAAAGTGCCTATTAGACCCTAGCCCCTCTAGTACTACCAGCCTTGCTACGATATTCTCATTACTTGGGGGAGGAAGCAGATTGCAGAACACTCAAAGGTGCCTCTATGAGCCTACACCCTGTATGAATGTCATTGGAGTACATATTTGTGGAAGCGTATACCATTTCCCCTTTGCGTTAACCCTTCCGATTCCCGTTATATACTATATCATAGCAGGATGTCACCTTGCGTGAAAGCAAAGCAAAAAAGTAAAGTCAAGATCAAACCAATCACACGACACATGTGTGATCTCATCAATATAGAATCGTTTCGAAATAAATCGTTTCGCTCAGCCTCATGCAATAAGCGAAAGCTGCAATATGCATGCAGTAGTTAAAGTGCTCTACAGCAGAAACTGAGACACGAGAGCATGCATGCATGATGCATATACATGAATCCAAAAATCAGCAGCGTTATCGATCATCTATTCATTGTACGATCGAAGGGGAGATTGGTTCATATAGTTATGCGGTTTTCGAAATCGTGTGGATATTACCAATAACAGGAAATATTTAGTAAGATTGTGTGAGTTGAAAGTGCAGCTGGAAACGGACTTGGGGTAATTAAAAATTCAATTGAATCAAAATGTTGACCTTCTGTAGATCTCATCCCATTACCCATTATTGTTGTGAACCACAGTACAAACGCAATTCCTACTCTTAATCAATTGAGAGGGTCCTCGAGCAAGCTGTTTTGACATGCTGAGGAGTGAGTTATTTTTCTGAGTTGGCGCATAAGTACATGTGTTCACCCACCCACCTGGCTATCAGCCGTTGCGCAATTTCAAGCAGGTATGTGATTTCATAGTCCTGTGGAAACGATTCGAGCCTAGGCCTCAACGGACGATCCAACACACTAACTTTTTTCTAGTCAATGCGAACCCGACAACATTTACGGTAACTGTGAGCATACTACCACAAGAGCCAACACCTCGAGTCAGAAGCAACAACAATGTCACAAGCGCCGCCAAAGCAACCAAGCGTCAGACTCCAACAGGCGGGGACTCGAGGGGAAAGTAGTAACTTACGAACCGGAGACGTCATCTGTGCCCCTCTGCAGAACAGCGGTCTCAACATCGGCATTACGCTCCCGTTCGTAGTCCATGGGACCTATATACCGGGCGGACCTCCAGCCACATTAATAGTGTTTAATTTTGGATTGGACCCCCGATTTCGGAGAGTCATTGCCATCGGTAACTTCAGATATGACGATGGTGATGACGAAAGCTATCCTGAGATCCATTGCATGGCCCCCAAAGGGGACTATGTCAGGGATGGCTCTAAAATGCCAACCAACGACACTCCGGACTCGGTAGCATCAGGGGATGTTGTTGAACTGGGGCTGGGGCTAGGTTGGGAGCCATGGGCTAAGAAACGTGGACCTACACAAATCGAACTTTATGGGGGTCGGGAAGACAGAGAGGGATCCGGAGTAGAAGGGGTGATTTGGAATTTGGATACGAAGGCTGATGGTCTCAACCTACCACCTAACTTCATGGTGGCAATCTTGCTAAAGCACAATGACCGAGACGAAGTGGCATCATTTACAGCAGATTTGGAGTTGGAGGTCCATGCCGACGTGCTAGTCAAGAGCAGAGTAACCTCTCAAACACTAATTACAAAAATGTCCATCAACCCACTAAAATATCTCACCGATGCCTCAGTCATCATTCCGGAAGAGATTGATTCAACAAACCTCAGTAGTCTCGGCGACGAGGATTGTGCCTTTCTGGAAACACTGGGATCTTTAAAAGTAAGCTAAAATTTCATCGTTATCTGTCATTCTTGCATTGACCAGTGCTAATATATTTGAATAGGTCCGAAATAGGTGATTATGAGGCGGATTTTCTAGCCACTGGCTACACAGTAGGGGCCTGGGAGTCTGGGGGTATTTGCAGTCGAGAAATATACGAATAGTAAATATAGGTGGTATTTCCATATCCTTCCCATTCGAGTACCAGAACATTTGCACGCTTTTACCTTCAATGCCCACGATTCAAGAGAATTGAACTCTAGATTATGTGCGTACAGTGGTAATTATATATATTATCATTATCATCAAAGTTTCCAGTGTGCTACACTTACTTCGCCCCCTATTCTAAGATGTATCTAAAAAGCGGTTATACAATTAGCTTCGTGCCCAGCTGCTGTATGATTGCAACTGTGGAAGTGTTTTATTCACGGTGCCCCTCTGGTACTTTCAGAAATCCACCTGCAGAGCTATATAGCTGTGTAGCATCTTCAGAAATATATGCAACACCGAATGCAACATCTCTCTGTGGGAATTCGTAATTCCGTCTCATAGATGGAACTCTACTCATCGCACCCAGACTTCTCCGTTGCGCATGCTGAATTCATTGCTACGTAAAATATCGGTAGGTCTCCTTGAAGAAGAATGAACCTGTACTGTACTTCGGGGGGGGCACATTACCAGGTCGAGGGTCATTACCAGGTACGTAGCGTATCTCCACCAGTAGCAGATCATCAATTCCATGTATTTCCTTGGACCGTTCAAGCAGTTCACCCTCCTGCGCTTTGTCCAAGAAACTATCATATATGAGCCCATTTGTTGAGCAAAAACCGTAGAGCAAAGGTACTATGTTCTTCAGGGAGGCAGCCACCAACCTACTGGTAATGCACGTAGTATCATCTGTAGACCCCGCTTTCTTTGTTTACTAGTAATGGATTCGAGAGATGTCTGGATATCGCTACGGAGGGTATGAGTAGATTCGCGTCCGTAGTGTGTATGACCGGGTTTCCGCAGTAGCCCCACCTATGTGCATCAGATTCACGAATTCCCAGTAGGGTTGAATTCCACTGGTGCATTCGGTGTTGAAGTATGCCACACAGTTATTTAGCTGGTGGATGCCCTGCAGGCGAATTGGTTTCTGCGCTCTGAGCTGTGACACATGTTTATATACGTACGAATTAAAGTCATAGGTGTGCAAATATTTAGTGACGATCGAGCCACTTCCTACTATGAATGCACCTTCCCCCGCTAGGTTACTGCAGCGCAGCCATATTCACGTCCTGTTCCCGTATTCCAAGTATCGGAAAGCGTCGTGCATGAATGAATCCCATTGAGCTCCACAGTGCTGTACCGGCTGGATATCCGAATCCAGGGAACACATGCTAAAGTTCCATTTTGCTGACTCTATTGAACCTACTCAATGCATTTCTCTACAGAACAAATCCATATCGCACCGTCCGCCGGGCACCATTGCTCCAAGCCCGTTATGCACAGGGATTTTGATTCTGTATAAGGAGCACGTACTGTACATACATACATACAGTCACATAAAAAAGGTCTTCTGCATTGGAAAAAGTCTTGGCATAATGGCCAAAGTGGCTCTGGTGTGAAAAATATTAAAAATCAAAAATGCCAGATAAATACATGAAAAAAGTTTTAGATTTAAGAAAAACGTTCATAGCCTCTTCTCTGATTTTTGTGCGTTGGTACGATGCCCTGGAAGACTTTTTTTATGGCACTGTATATACCTGGTGCTGGACTCCAAGAAATAACATTGATATGCATTCACACGAAGGTGGCAGTGTATCCTAGTAATATGTATATCACTCTTGCAACCTATCTAAAATTTATCACCATATTTTGATTCAGCTTATGGACGCCTTGTCAGTATCTATTGTGCCTCCAGAGTGAATGAGGTCTGATCGGCAAATCCATCCAAAAATTCTGAGCGAGCGATACCCGTAACCCCGCACTGCGACGTGCATGCATGAAAGAACTAGTTCCAAACTGCTGTCTCTACGTCACACAGCATAAGACTTGCCGTAATAGAATCTTAGCATCGAGAACTGATCATACTCATGATGCTCCCATACACCGACGTGTATGTGCACGCATAATATACATATCGATATTCATAAAAAGAGGGCAGCTAAAGATTCAATTCAATCAATATTGGCCGAAGCTCTCATTTGTTCTCGAAGTGGTCGACCGTGACGCTACCCATATTTTCTTATCGACAATATATAATGAATACTTTAATAATTGCGGTGCTAACTTTGTGACGCAGCTTGTTCCCCTTTTATTTGCTTATACATATGATGCGAGCCCTGGATCCTAGATCCCATTACTGTTTTATAGGAGAGGTCTCGTACGTATTCAAGGTCCAGGTCTATACTGCACCCTACCAACCTTATCTGTTCTCCTTGGAGATTCTATTAGCCTCTTTCCTTCCGTGAGCAATTGAACTAGTCGAACTACAACTCCAATTTTGCAACGGATGGGAGGGCTGGACTTTACTGTCGCTGACTGCGACCAAGTCGGGTCTACAACGCCCAAGGACCGCCAGAGTCGAGGCAGGCGAAACTGGAGACCAATAGCACGTGCAGCAAATGGCACCTCCAAGGTTAAGCCAGTTCGGCCTGTGAGGGGAACTGAGCTTGGTTCAAGCGAAACGGCTGAGGTCGCGGTTAGTCTCGCGGTTCCTAACGTTGCTGGACCCGGGGATATATGTTCCGAATCCAAGCGCAAGCAAAGAATTGAAGTACCAGCTACTCGTCGCACCAAGGGCGAGAAACAATGTAAGTGCCCATGATTCCACCAGCAGGCGTGCGGAGATTAGATAGTCACTTGGCCCACTCCAGCTAACCACCAGAGATATTCTAGCCAGAGAAGAACAGAAAAATAATACAGCGGCACGAAAAACCGCCCCGCTGAAATTTAGAGACTTCAATGGCTGGTGCCAGGTTCTCTTGGGCAAAAATGGGCTAACCTCCATGACTGAATTCATAGGTCGCAAGGAGTGGCCTGGTGGCTGGAAAGAGGATACCAACAAGAAAGAGGACGGATTGGCAGACAGCTTGTTAGTTGAACTCGGGAGATACGATTATTCCCTCAAGGTTCCAACCTGCCTTCATTTCATTGTTAGTAATGTTGTCATGAAGGCCTTTGCAACAAAAGAGGCAGGTAAGAAGCCTGCCGAAGTTGCAAAACTGATGGAAGACTATATTACAAAACGTAGTCACGCAATCAGATATATTCTTCAGCAACATGGCGATACCCATTACAAGCCACGACCCGACTCGGACAGTAATTCGAAGGCAGCCGATCAGGCGGAGGTAGCAGGGGAATCTGATAGTGGCACCGACTTCAGTGAAGATGAAAGGATAGACTCGGAAAAGGCCAACGGAGAAGGTGAATCTGCAGAGCGAAAGTTATCGCAGAAAACCAATGTTGTCCAACTGGCACAAACCCCTCTCGAGCTAGCCATTCAGGAGTCTAATAACAAAAGTGTGAACTTGAGTCACCTTCTACATCTTTTCGTGCAAGAGCTTCCCCAGGCTACAGCTGAACAGATACATTCCTGGCACTCGTGTGAGAGGCAGGGAGACGCAAAGAAAACCTGGGTTCACGATTTGATCTCAAGTATTTCCACATCTGACAAGGCAGGGCTTATTACGTTGCACGCATTGATTCCGCATTTGGATCCGGCTATCTTCGAAGAGGTGGATTCAGAAAAAAATACCATACTCCATCTCGTTTCTCGACTCACATTTAGCGGAGACGACGCGTTACAAGAGTCGCACAAGAACCTGATCGAGACGATCCTAAAAATATTCCCAGGCGCCCTGACCTTAGAGAACGCTGCCTCCGAGTCACCGTACCTCCATCGCACAAATCGGATGAAGCAGCTCGTTAAACCTGCAGCCCCGGCACGAGAACACGCTACCCCGAATGACTCGAAGCTCGTGACATTGGATGTAGTAACTGCATTCTTGAAAAAACAGTCGATGAGCTGCGAACCACTTGCGACCGCAGTGAGGGTTCTTTTTGGAAACACAACTGTTCGGCGTTAGTCGCAAGCTCCACTCACAGCTGATCAGATTGCTGACTGTCTTACTCTGCAGGCTCCAATAATATCTGTCTCGATCTGGAAGACTTAGCGAAATTGCCCCGAGATAAATTGCCAATCAAGAAAAGTGCCCTGAAGAAGTATCTTCACAGGCTTGACCTCGATGACACACTCAAGTACGTGCGTATACCATACTTTCCAGTCTATGATGATGATGGTGATAAAAAGGGCCCCAAACACCTTTACCCTGCAAGCAATGTAGCCAACGGTGTTGAGCCGGCAGCTCTTGATGCTACACACCAACCCCCAAATCATTGCGAGATGGTCTTTAGCCTGTTGAACAGCGGCTCCGGAGACAAAAAAGAAAAAGGGGATAAGAAGGAAAAAGGAGACAAAAAAGAAAAAGACAAACTTCATACAGTCCACACTATCCTTGAAGTTGTTGTGGGTGATAAGTTGGAAACAGGTGGGATTCAACGTACCGCGCACTCAAATGCTGCCATCACGCGGTGTCTCCAACCATTCTCGGTGGGAATTGATATATGGGATTGGAAAAAAGTCGATATGTGCTGCAACGCAATCCTCAAGGCTGCTCCTAATATCAGGGTACTCTATCTCTACACTAGCGGTAATAATGCAGTTCTGAAAAGCTGGGCGGCAGAGAATGGTCTCTTGCAGTTTAAGAAGGTGAATCTCTAATCACAGCCAATATATACATTTATTAATATTATTGTTCACTTTGATAGCTGGAAATCATAAACCTTGAGATTTGTGACCCTTACGTAAGTTCCATATAATCTACACCAGCTACAGACGATCTACCACTAACATATAGAGCAGGTTATTGAAACGCCAGCGGACATAAGAGACCACGTAAACGATTTTGCTGAGTCAGTATGCAGCCGTTTCGAGGGTGCAAATAGAAAAATTACAATAGATTATGATCTAAATAGAGACCTGGAGATGGCTGAGGAAAGGCTAGAGGCCTTCGAAGAAATGGCAGGTAACCCTGCAAGGTCCTTGACTAGAAACAAGTCCAAGCAGGATGGGATTCAGATCTTAGAGTGGTGAGTTTGGTCATAGATCCACGGTCAACCCGTGAGACCTCGGTGGGTACGAATTATAGCATGCTAATTAACATAGTAACGAGTGGTTGAAGAAGATGCACGAGTTCGTCACCTTTGTGGGCAATTGCAATATCAAAGAAAACGAGGACGGAGAGGAAATAGTTCCTAGAAAAATCAAGGTTGCTGTTATAGACGACGGATTCACATTGGTCAACAACCTTGATGATTTCAGCAAGAACGAGATCTATGGGGCCTCCTTCTGCGCCGAACCAGATCTCCGGTTCCAAGAACAGGAATTCTTCTCAACAAGCGGTCATGGCACTTTAATGACTCAATGCATTCGTAGAATCTGCCCGAAAGCAGAGTTTTACATCGCTAAATTCGAACTTGCCTCAGGTACGAGAGGCCCAACAAAGAGGTCTGCAACTGAGGTTGGTAACAAGCTACGAGGCCATAGCCGCACTTCTAGATCTTTCTGAAACTCTGACGAATCACGAACGAGGTATTTAGGCAATAAATTGGGCTATCGACAGTGGATGCCATGTCATTTCGATGAGCTGGACCATCATTGTGGAAAAACACATGCCCGCGAAGACCCAATCAGAGCAAGAACGCCTATCAGAAGTGGAAGAATTGAGAAAGGCACTCAAAAGGGCTATCGATAATAAGATTCTCTTGTTTGGGGCCGCAAGTGACCGCGGTAACAACATCTCATCACACGAAGAAGTATTACCAGGAAGGGCCCCAGGGGTATTCTTCATCGGAGCAGCAGATAACTTGGGTCGCCCTAACGAACACGTTGAACCGGATTGCAACTTCTTATTGCCCGGAGGCGATGGGACCAAGGAATATCAGGGCAGCTCGTTCTCTACTGCGTTAGCGGCTGGGTTAGCAGCGCTCATTCTCCACTGTGCGGAGGTCAGTGGTTTTTGCCTCAAGTATCCAACCGCGCGCGAAGATTTAGGCGTCCACGACCACATGTACGAGGTTCTCAAAGGCCTATGCCATGACTCGCAAAACCATGGGAAGTATATCCAAGCATCAAACTTCTTCAACCATGATTTAATCAAAGGGGGGTGGGGTAAGGACAACCGACTGAAATTTATAGCGCTAGTGGAGCGTATTCTGAGGTAAGGCAAACATACCAGTCACCAATTACGCTTCCTTTGTTTTCCAGCCGAAATATACTTGCTAACATCTTTACCTGGAAGGCCAATTACCGACAAGATGGGGTAGTCAATTTGGTAACATTTCAGTACACCTGTTGGAAACTTGAACTGATCTCATTGCCGTAGGCTCATTAATATAATGTACTTCCTCACTTGATCTTTTGATATTAACATGTTGTAGAGCGTAGTTGTTTCCATTGATCCCAATTCAGGTCGAATGGCCTCTGAACACTGTGCTTGAATTATCCAACGAGTTCTCCTAAAACAGCTAGTATGTCTCAGGTGAGCTAAAACCCAGTGTCGAGCCAAAACCCGGTTTTTTTTTTTTTTTTTTAAAGTCTATACACCGATTCGACTTAATGTCATCACACCGACATCAACTTCCAAGGACTGAGTGATTACGAGAACTCCGCAACCAGGACACCCCCGACGTCGGCTTTTGATTTATTTTATTCAGCGCGCTCTCACGAGCAACTTGATCTATTTTATTTTTCTTCATCACTGAAACTACAAAATCCCCCCGAGGGTAAAGTTTTACGACTTTTCTGCTCAACAGTGGGCGATTTTCGCCAGCGAACATACGTGGCATCCGCCCCATTTTACATTGGTCCGGACCACCCACACTAATTCCCTGACATTCTACGAGTTTCTACAGCTCAGCCGCACGACTTTCGATTAGTTTCTACAGAGGCTCTGCCTACCATATAGCAACCATTGCTAAGTGATCCAGATCGCTGCTGTTATCCTTGTTCTGATCTATCAATTACCAGCTCTCACTCTCTTAGAACATTTTATTCTAAGATTAAGTCTCGTTGGTTGACCTCAGCATGGCTCCACACCCGCGAGGTGTGCTCTTTGGTCCAGCTAAAGACTGGGGCCAGGGTAGCACTAAGCTACTACTTGAATCGGATGGAGGAGGGGACTTCAAAGTGAGACACTAGCTCACTTTAGAGAATGTCATGAACTAGCTTGCGATACCCAAGTTCCAGGAGCTTAGAGGAGAGGTCGCCCTTGTGATAGCAGTGGCTAGTTCTACTAGACAATGCAAAGAGTATTCTGGTAAAGGCTCCTTTGAGCTAGCGGGCACCAGCATCAAGAGAAAGAGAAGAGGAGATGAAGAAGTCTTTGAGGTTGTAGACGACTGTAAATGGGGACCTAAAGTATTTAGGGTGGAATATTACCCTGAAGTAATATTCCAGGACTACTAAGTACTTTAAAGGCTAAGAGTTTAGTTTCTAGTATTGGATTACTAAGTTCTGAGTAAGAGTCCTCATGAGACTAGAAGTAACCAGTGGAACTCTTATATTTGTTGTATCTAACTATTCTGTGTCTGTCTTCTCCAGGTCTGATCTCCTTCTCTGGATGCAGGCCTTGAGCCCTTAAATATTACATGCCAAGACTAGCTGTGACTCACTATTATGGCTGTGCCATAGTAGTGAGTCATACATGATTTGAAATCCATCTCTGACTCATTAAGTGAGTCATAACCTTAGAGTCATACATGAGTCATAGAAAATTGTTGAGTCATAGGTGACTCATAATTGACATGTGAAATATAAAGAAATTACATGTGATTCTTCCAACATAATTAACCAGGCAGGTTAGCATAACTTAGTAAGAAATTACATAGTAGATGTTGGTTCAGGGTAAGTTGTAAGGTAGTGATAGATCAGTATACTGAGAATATCACTTCCTTACAACGACACTACGGCAGAAAGGGCAATTGAACTCCTCAGCAGAGAATTGGTGATTCAGGACGAAGCAGCGAATGAATCAATGGAGGGTCTAGATGTTCAGCACCAAACAATGGAAACACTGGACGAGGTCTTAGAATCTATTGTGATCAGACTGCTAAAACCCTCAGGAGAGCCAGTCGACGATATGGGATATCAACTAAATTTGTCGACCCCGAAGAGGACAACCAGGAAGGAGACGGGTACTCCAGCAGTCCAGTTAGCAAGGATCGAGGAAGCCTTAGAGAAGGACGAAGAAATGGAGTCGGAGAATGAAGCGATGAGGAAAAAGTCGATGAAGAAGGGTATTGGGAATTTAACTAAGAGAGAAGTCACCCTTGAGATACTTAACAAGAAGATGGAAATTTTTGAGAAAGAAGTCGAACCCCGAAAATTCGAGGAGGTGAAGTCTAACCTGTTCGCGACCCATCCACTAAGCTGGAAATTAGAGGATAGTTAGAGGGGTTGGAGATAGGAAACAACACAACACTCGATTAAGACTGCAGCGTAGGTTATGATACCAGACTCTGACAACGACATGGATTCGGATGACGAGTCCATTCCAGACGACTCCCTCACGAGGGACCAACTCCTCAACATATACCGAAAGAAATCACTTGTGGCTAACTTCGCAGGCACTAAGGGCAACGGACCGATGGCGACAGTAGATGTGGTACCCGCAGTACCAGTCGTCAAGATGGAAGTGGATAGGGGTGAAGGGAAAGCACCAGAAGGACTAAATGTTAGCAAGCACACAGTAAAAAGGATGTCATATGAGGAGGTCAAGAAGGTTGCAAAGGAAATAAGGACAGGCAACGCGAGATGTGAGGAAGATAGGGAAGAAAATGAGGAAATGAAAGGGGAGGAAGAGGAGGAGAAGGAAATCGCATGGAACCAACCCTGCGACAACAGGACCTTGACAGATTTAATTATCTGTATTATGTTGAACGGAAGGGTGATGACAGCAATTAGTGAGTTGGAAAAAGAAAAGAAGTGGTGGAAGTCGACACAAGACTACAGGACGGCCAAGGGCCAAGTGCTGGCAGCAGGGTGGATGATCGAAGCGGAGCTCTATGCTGGGGGATTCGGAGAGGGAAAAGGATGGAAGAAGTTAAAAGAAGAAATTAGAGCTGGCTGGAGTAAGATAGAAGCCATTAATATGGTAGAGGTGGCGATGACCTTTCACGAGGCTGCTAAGGTCAACACCGGATACCTCTCAAGAGTTGAGTCCCAACTCGAGAAACTGACCAAACTGGTTACCATGTTGGCATATCTCAGCGGGGCAGAGTCGACGGAAGATCAGACTCAGGCCAAAAGACAGGCGTCGCAGAAGAAGGCGGAGGCAGAGAAGTATATGGAGAAGGCCAAACAGATCAAGAAAATAGAACTTGATAAGAAGGCACAGGCAGAGAAGACAAAGAAGGATCAAGAGGAGGATAAGAAGACAAAAGAGTTGGCGGCTCAAGTAGATATGGTATGGAAGGGAAGGTTAGCTGCCTGGAAGAGTGTCAATAACACAGTTGAAGAGTTGACGATGAAGGCGAGGCAGACTGTAACACCTGCGGAGATCGTGTCAGTGGGGGAGAAATTGAAAGAGGCAATGACGATGAAAGAGAAGCTGGAAGCTGAAGGGAAGATCATTCCAGAAAATAAGGTGGGAGAAAAGAGGGTAGTAGTGGGAAACAAGGTGCTGAAGGTGGCCAAAATCATTTTGGCTTACATGCAGTCAATCAATGGAAGAGGGAAGGCGGAGGTTGAGGATGGAGTCAACAAAGTTAACACCTTACTCCGAGAAAAGGCGATTACGGATAATACCATCCCATGGCATGCGTCAGTAGAAATCGGAAAGGGATCTTAGGACGATAAGTCAAGGTGGACTATTAGCAAAATCAGGGAGGAGTGCACCAAGCAGGAGTTCCTTACAGCAGTCTTCAGAGCCAAGGAAGATATGCTGAACATATGGATAGAGGACGAGAGGATTGTGAGGATACTAATGCCAGTGGTACCATCGAAGGTGGCTAGGGGTAGGAAGGATATTGGAAAGAAATTAAGAGAGGAAAATAAGAAGATGAGTACTGGACATCGATTCCCAAAAACGTGGGGAGGCAGTAGAACCACAGGCCTAACCTTTGATGCGGCAGACCACACAGAGGCCAAAAAGCTGGTTGAAAAGGGGGTTATGTGGGAAGGCACACGGAGACAGGTCCAGATGATGGACACTAACAAGATGGGAGAATTCAAACACTCCCCACCACTACAAAAAAAGGAGGAGAAGAAAGGAAAGATGGGTGAGAAAAAGACCTCTACTCAGGTCAACACCAACACCAACACCAATAACAACAACAACAATAAGGGACAATAGGGAAAGCAGCAGCCCCGACAATACTTCTCCAATGTTATCTGCTACAATTGTGATAGCAGGGGACATAAGAGAGAAAGCTGTTCCTCCGCCAGTAGAGCAGCGTCTGCTCGCATATCCGGAGGTCAGAAGAGGAATTCAGAGGTAGTCGGAGCAAATGAGGATGGTCAACAAACCCAGAAGAGGAAGGTTGAGGAGGTAAAGACGGACAAGGATGGTTTTGAAAAGGTGGAAAGAAAGAAGGAATGGAACGTCTAGAAGAAGCCGGCTTCGAAGACAGCCAGTGGAGCCACTCCAGGACCATCCAACACCAGGATCTCGGAGGTTTTGGATGACGATGTTGAGGATTGGACCCCAGATCGCTTTGGTCCAAATGTGCAGAAGCCGGCAGAGAAGTCAGACTGGTTCCCAGACGAACAACCTGAACTAGGCAAATACCTATTCTAAGGGCCTCCGCGTGGTTTACCAGAACGTAGCAGGGCAGTGCGAGGGAACTTATACGTTCCTGGAATAGTATAAAAAGAGGAGGATTGATATTGTTTTGGTTGGAGAAGTGCGGGTGGATAAAAAAGGGACTGGGACGCAATCCCACCCCTTATATACATTAGGATCAAAGGTGGAGAACGGAAAGAGGACAACAGTATATTGGAGGAAGAAAATGGATGGGGTGATAAAAGTTATTAGGGAAGACAAGAGACTAGCTTTGGTGGATGTATGGGGCCACAAGCTAGGAGGAATCTATGCAGATGGAAAATTGTTGGGGGGAAAGTGGAGGGAGTGGCTCAAAAGTCTAAACGAAGCAGATTGCCTAGTGGGAGACTAGAATGCACACAACCAAGCATGGGACCCCTTCAACGAAGATGATACATAAGGAAAAGAGATGGAGTAATGGATAGTGGAAAAGGGTTTCGAGATTGGGGGGGAATACGATTGACCAACTTGGGAAAGAATAGTCAACGGACGAAGACAACAAAGCCGGATTGACCTCTTCATTGGTAGAGGACCCAAGAACTGGCAGAAAGTCAAGTTGGACAAATTCCTCTCAGACCATTGGGCTATCATGGCAGAGATAGATTGGAACGGAAAGTTGGAGGAAGTGGTAAGGGAAAAGATTGATTTGGATATTCTGGGGGTTGAGCTAGAAATGGCGGAAGAAGAGGAAAAAAAAGGGGACTTCCACTGGTATGAGGAACTAGAGGGAAATACCCCATATGAAAAACTGAAACTGCTCCAACAAGCTTGTTGCAGCACCATACGGATCATAGAAAAATCCAAGAGGTAGTGGGACGAAGAACTATCAGAACAACTTAAGATTACGAGAGATACCAGGAGAGGAAAAGAATCTAACAGGAGTCTGGACCAGGCGGCAAGGATCAAGAGGTGAAAGACAGAGAAGGATAAGATGAGGACTCTAGTAAGGGAAAAGAAGAAAGAATGTTGGCAGGCTTTCTGTGAGGAAAAAGGGGAAAAAGATCCGTGGGAAATCATCAAGTGGGCCAAAGACCTGTGGCACCTCAAAGCCACAATGGGAGATCTGACATATACAATAGGAGTACCCCTCAAAATGGACAATGAAAAGAAAAACAGCCTGATCAGAGACCACTTCGGGTGGAGAAATGAAGGCAAGAAAGTGGACGAGGAAGAGGAAGAAAGGGAAAGATACTCAGGGTTGACGGGGATCAGTCAAGAAAAGATGGAGGAGCTAGTGAGGAAAGCCCTAGTGGAGACGTCAAACAAGTCTGCATCAGGACCAGATGGAATCAGGTACAAATTGATCAAGCAAGTACTTGACCTCGAGCTAGGCAGGGAGCTTATTTGAGAAGTGGCAGAGAACCTAGTCAACGGGAAGATACCAAAAGAATGGCAGCACTCCAAGGTAGTCATGATTCCGAAACCAGGGAAGGACCACAGTAAAACGAAGGGCTGGTGACCTATCAACCTAATCAACTGCGTTGGCAAATTAGAAGAAAAGGTAGTAGCGGACAGGCTCCAAGAGTCAGGTCTATTACATAGACACTAATTCGGATCGGTCAAAGGCAGGTCAGCCACGAAAGCAGCCCTAAGGGTAGTAACGAGGGCTTAAAGATGCATGGCCGTGGAGGGGACAGTTGGATGGAACTTCTGGGATGTGAAGGGAGGGTTCCAGAATATCATGGAGGAAGACGTAATTAGAGAATTGAAAAAGTCGGAAGAAGGGAAAAAGTGGATACCATGGGTAAAAGATTTCTTTCGAGCAAGAGAGTTTGAGTTGGAATGCGATGGGAAAGTATGAGGAAAAGGAAAAACGAATATCGGGGCACCACAAGGATCACCTCTCTCACTGATGATCTTCCTGATATGGATGGCCCCAATAATCACGAAAATTGTGGAGGCGCTAAAAAACCAATGGCCTACATTCGATCTCGAACTTCCATCATATGTTGATGACTTGCATTTAAGAGTATCAATATGGGAAAGAATCATTGCGCGGGGAATAAAAATGGATGAGGTGCTTGACGTAGTGAATAAAATAGTGAACAGGATAGCAGCGGAGAACCATCTTCCCCTAGAAGACTCGAAGCATGAACTACTAATCCTATAAAAAAAGAGAAGGAAAAAGAATAAAGATATGAAGTGGGTGAAGTGGCTAGGGATTATTATGGATGAATGTCTGACGTTCAAGGAACATTGGAAAGCCCGAATCAAGAAGGCACGAGCCATGCTTGCACAATTCAACAGGTTAGGAAATTCTCAGTGGGGGATCAGCGCCTCCAGTTGGAGGCAGATTTACACTGGGATGATTCGATCAATAGCCTTGTGGGGGTCAAAACTAGGATGGAGGAGACAGAGAGATTGGGAAATAGATTTCGAGCAACTGCAATACCATGCCTTGAAGAAATGCCTCAATGCGACACACAGATCCAAGATAGAGCTGGTCAGCCAGATTGCTGGGGCGGAGTCTCCGAGAATGGCATTAGATGCGGCACAAGCCAGACTAATGGGAAAAATTATGCAGGACACTACCGCACTAGGAGACCTGATCTTTGACGATTAGACAGGAAGGAATGTAGAGATAGGAAGAGAGTGGGACGACTTCGGACAAGAATACACTGTTGGTCCAGATGGATTCACCTCTATCTTGACAGCAATCCAAAGCAAGGCAGGAGTATTGAATGAGGAGGGACATGAGAAGATGAGTTACGGGATAAGGGTTGAGAAGGTGGAGGTACCGGAGGTCAAACTCCAGGCACAAGCAGACTCCAAGGCAGAGGTATGGACAGAAGCCATCAACTAAGCCAGGGAACATTGCAAAGCCACAGGGGTATACACCGATAGAAGCATGAATGAAGACGGCATGGTGGGGGGGGGTTGGTATGTGGAAGGAGGAAAGAAACTCGGAGAAGCTACACTAGGCAAGCTAGCAACAGTGTGGGATGGAGAAGTATGCGGAGTAAGAGGGGGATTGGAGGACGCACCAAGCAAAAACAATGTACTAATCTTTTCGGATTCACAGGCAGCAATCGCAGCAGTGAAAAAGGCAGGTCGTACAGGAAGAGCTAGGACCCATGACCTCAAGGTGGTAATGGAAAGGATAAACGAAAGGCAATCTAGGTTAGGTCCAAATGCAGTATCATTCGGTTGGGTCAAGGCCCACAATGAACTACATGGCAATAAAGAAGCCGATGAACTAGCTAAAGAAGCCACAAACTTATACCCCGAAGACTCCCAGATCACAGAAGGGGGACTGAAGAAGACGTGGAGGAAGATGAGAGAAGAAGAGAGAAGGGTGAAGGAAGCGGGAATGGGAAGAGTGGTGAAGTGAAATAGGAAGGCAAGGGTTACATACATTCAATGCCGCACTGGAAATGGCAATATACAAGCCTGGCGCTACAAGATCGGAAAAACAGATGATCCTGAATGCCGGAAATGTAGGAGATATGCGGAGACAGGCAAGCACGTAGGCTTGGTCTGTACGCACGGAGAGGATATAGGGCGGAGGTAGAGTACATGGGAAGATATGGATGATAGGGTAAGGTGGGCTAAGAAGGAAAAGGATGAGAAGGGTTTTTATACAGTGGATCTGGTAGAGATGTTTTTCTCTAAGATTGACCTAAGTTGATCTCTTGTTTTGTGAGTTAGTTTGATAGGGGAGGGCCGGAAGGGGCGTGGAGGCGGAAGGATCATATATATATGGGGAGGGTCGGAAGGGACGTAGTGGTGGAGGGATTATGTACTATGGGGATGGACTGTAGGAAAATCTGGAGATTGCGTGCAGGGACCAGCAGCTGAATAAGTTGCCTCAGACCCCTCTTTGGACCACCCACACTGACAGGCTGGAAGGGGCGTGGCGGAGGAAGCATACACTTATTCGGGGATGGACCGGCAGAGGGTGTGGTGGCGGAAAGGAGTATTTCCTTGGACATCTCTTTGGTTTGGAGGGCAGGACGTTTATGTAGCCCGTTTTCCTGTGGGTGAACCGAACCTTTTAAAGGGAGGGAACGGGGGCACCGCATAGCTTTAGACTGATTCGGCATATAGACTTCAAAAAAAAA
>Ga0307511_10000903_pt1 | contig 31240 bp, 37 predicted proteins | sample 13_EM_MG_FD_200266 | JGI IMG/M metagenome (GOLD analysis project Ga0307511, IMG submission 200266) | Populus trichocarpa ectomycorrhiza microbial communities from riparian zone in the Pacific Northwest, United States - 13_EM | ecosystem: Host-associated > Plants > Roots > Unclassified | place... | reverse complement strand
GCAGGTTTTCTGGAAAGGCCAGAAAACAGGTTTTTCAGACTTCAGAAGACTTGGTGGTCAGTATAAGTACTGAGCCGTTCCGCCCTTCTGAAGGAGGATTCTCAGATCACATCACTTCAGACAGAGTTCAGACAAGCCTTAGATAGCTTCAATACAGAGAGATTACACCTGTTAATTCTCTTCCCGCTTGGGAAATCTGTATGCTCTCAAAGACCTTCTAAGTCCTCGACTTAGCGGAACCAATAACAGACATACACTATCACTCTGGTGATAGTATAGACTCTGTTAAACGGCCCGCGGTGCTACTATTGGCATCGCCCATTACACTGGGTAATCGAATACAGGCAGGTGTGTTTTACTATTTTGTTCCTTTATCCCGTTATTCTCCTACAGTCCAGTTCTACCCCTTCTACTATGTCAACCGCCCTCTCTCTATAGACATCCCGACAATCCTGTTATCCAGTCATCCAACTAGCTATCCAGCCATTCCACACATCTAGCCTTCCCGACTATCCACCCTCTGAACAGCTTGCAATCCACCTCGCAATCCAGCTTGCAATCCAGCTTGCAATCCAGCTTGCAATCCAGCTCACAATCCGGCTTGCAATCTAGCTCGCCGCCAGCACCCAGTAGCCAGCAGCCAGCGCATATGTAAGGTTTATTCATCTGTTCTTAATATATATTCTAATATTTTCTGGTGTAGAAGAAGTTTATAAATGAATGCATTGGAACCTGCCACTGCTGCCTCCCTAGGCTCCAATACCTTCACTATTTCTAATACCTCCATTGACTCTTCCACCTCTACTATCTCTACTACCACCGCTACTACTACCACTGCTACCGCTACCACTGCTACTGCTACCACCTCTACCACTACTACCGCTACCACTACCACTGCTACCGCTACCACCACTACCACTACCACCGCTACTGCTACCACCTCCCCTACTTCTAGCTCTGCCACCTCTGCCACCTTGTAATGGGCGATGCCAATAGTAGCACCGCGGGCCGTTTAACAGAGTCTATACTATCACCAGAGTGATAGTGTATGTCTGTTATTAGTTCCACTAAGTCGAGGACTCAGAGGGTCTTTGAGAGTATACAGATTTCCCAAGTAGGAAGAGAATTAACAGGTGTAATCTCTCTATATTGAAGCTATCTAAGGCTTGTCTGAACTCTGTCTGAAGTGATCTGATCTGAGAATCCTCCTTCAGAAGGGCGGAACGGCTCAGTACTTATACTGACCGCCAAGCCCTCTGAAGTCTGAAAAACCTGCTTTCTGGCCGTTCCAGAAAGCACTCCTTCATGACCATAATTACAGGTGTGGAAGGTCAGGCCTCCAGTACTCAGAAATACAGGTGTGGAGGCGTAATGCATCATGATAGAGGAAAAGTACATAAGGACGGAATACGCTCAAGGTAATAGTACGTAAGGTATTATACCCGAGCTATCTGGTATACATGATAGGTGCTAGGAAATGCGTACTAAGACAATTATAAGAAACAGTCTTCCATTACACACCTCTGCCATCTTCCTGAATACTTCTTTTGCAGCAAGATTAAACCACCGGGTGGCACGTGGAGCATTTAATTAAGATAAGCGAAAGGATGGAAAATGGTTACGACATCATATTAAAAGGTGTTTGAAGTCATGGAAACTAGCAAGAAGGAACTGCGTAAATTGGCAAGGTCCAACTACCATTGCTGCATTGAAATGGTCATTGAAAAATAAGAAAGGTATATATACTATTCCTAATTCTTCTCCATAAATTTATATTAACTAAAATCAAGGGCAATATTCTCTACCAATTATGCTTCCCTCTCAACTTTCCACTTTTCGACGATTTCCATCCTGCATTGAACATCTTGATATTAGAGACAGGGATGGCTGTTTACTTGCCTACCAATTCAGAGTTCCTGATACTTTGGTTAAGAGTTTAGTAGATAGTGATAAGCATCATCTAGAGTTGAATACCCATTACCAGCGAAAGATTGATCCACAAGGAGAATTTCCTATTCGTCACTACGCCACTTGAGCTAATAGTAGCTTAGATATTTATTACGGTAAGGATTATTTAACTCAGCAGCTGGCTTCTATTACTTGGATTGAGAAAAATCAACCACTATGGGATTATCTTGGAGATCGTTTGAAGCTAATATTTCCTGAAGCATATAACAACCTAACTAATATTGTTCTTCCTCCTCCACTTCAATTGTTATGCAATCCTTGGGCAGGTGTAGCTATAAATCAGCAAATGACACCACTAGCGCCTTACAAGCTCATCAAGATTGGATGGATATATGTTCAGTTCCTAATGCTGTTGTCCCGTATGGGGATTATGATAGTGGTGACTTGGTATTGTGGCAAGCTAAGTGTATTGTGGAGCTTCGTCATGGTGATGCTATTCTTTTTATGGGCTCTTTAATTTGTCATGAGAATACTAAGATCACTCGAGGAGTTAGAAATAATGTTAACTTATTTACATATAATTCTAACATTGATTGGATTAAAAGGGATATAGCTACCCATAAAAAAACAGGTGGAAAGGCAATATCAAAGGACAAGCCAGAGGTCCGTGGTCAACCACACAAAAAGAAGACTAAAGCTTAATTTAATGTCTATGTATCTCTATATTTATACTCTTTTTTTTCCCTTTTTTCTTTTTTCTTTCTTGCAATATAATAGTTATATCACTTCATTACCATCTCTACTTACCTATCTCCTTAACTCTTTACTCACGTCTTTATTCTTTACTTCCTGAGCTTAATATATATCTACTATCAGCTATACTACCAACTCTCTACTACTTACTCTACTCTCGCACTGTACTCTCGCACTCTACTCTCGCACTTTCACTCACCTCTCTTATCACCACCCTCTCGCCCTCCACTCTTGCCTCTGCTCTGCTCTCGCCTCTGCTCTGCTCTTGCCTCTGCTCTGCTATCGCCTCTGCTCTGCTCTTGCCTCTGCTCTGCTCTCGCCTCTGTTCTGCTCTCGCCTCTGCTCTGCTCTTACCTCTGCTCTGCTCTCGCCTCTGCTCTGCTCTCGCCTCTACTCTGCTATCGCCTCTGCTCTCGCCCTCTCGCCCTCTCGCCCTCTCTACCTCTCCCCTCTTACCCTTTGCTCTCCGCTCTTTCATTGCTCTCTCTTTCTCGCTCTCCACTCTCCACTCTTCATTCTCTCCTCTTTGCTCTCTGCTCTTTGCTCTCCCGCTCTCCACTCTTCCGCTCTCCCCTTTTTCATTGCTCTTTCATCCTCCGCCCTTTCATCACTCTCATGTCTGTCTGGCCCCCTACCCTTAGGCTCTCTCTGGCTCTCGCCCTCCTGCTCTCTCTGGCTCTCGCCCTCCTACTCTCTCTGCCTCTCGCCCTCCTGTTTTCTCTGGCTCTCACCCTCCTGCTCTCTCTGGCTCTCGCCCTCCTGTTCTCTCTGGCTCTCACCCTCCGGCTTTCTGCCTTTCTACTCTTACCTCTCTGCTCTCTGTTTTTTACTCAACTCTTTGCTCTTTGCCTTTTACTCAACTCTCTGCTCGCTACTCCTCAACAATCAAATGGAAATCTTTTATTGTAGAATGTGTAATTCAAATAAAGATGGGATACAATTTGATACATATTATGCTAATGGTCAGGAGATGCGAAGGTTAACATGCAAAGCATGTTTAATTGCCAGTCGAAGAAGATATCATCATCAACGACAACGACTACAAGTAAGAAGATCTATACTCCTACAGAATATTCAAGTTGCAGCTGTAGATTTCCACTCTCCTTATATACTATTATATTAACAAAACTAATATATTTATTTAGATTCAAATACTATTACCACTTGCATTTAAGAGTACAAATTTAACTCCTACCCAATCTGATCTAGGCTCTATGTCTATATCATGCTCAAAATGTACTACTCTCCATTGGTTAGATGAACGAACTGTAGAACACCTAGGTACTAAACAAAATCCATTGTTTAATACATATTGCAATAATGGCGATGTTTCAATTCCTCTCATGAAACCTCTCCCTATACTATTACATTCATTACTATATAATCAAACTTCTACCTCGTATCATTTTCAAACTCATATAAGAATATATAATTCTGGTCTTGCTTTTGTCTCTCTTAAATACCAAGCATCTAATCTTACATCTCGAGGATTACAATGTTTTTTTAATTAATGGTGCCTTATATCATCTTACCAGACATTTGGAGCATTCTATGAATACCTGTCCTCAATTTGCTCAAATCTTTCTATATGATCCCGATGATGCTATACAACAATTGTCAATTCGACCTGGTGGTTATGTATTACCTTCGGTTATAGATATAGTTCTTTTACGTCTATTATTAGAGATGCTACATGAGTATAATCCTTTTGTAACCATCTACCGAACGGCCTATGAGAGAATGCAACAAGCACTTTCCCAACTTTCCCAAAATAATATACAGATTATTTTGAATCCCCAGATGGAATTGCTAATTACAAAAGGTCTCGATCAACACTATTATAACCTCGCTATGACTAATGAAGTTGCTATAATTATTCCAGATGAATATCGAGAGGCTTCTCATCGGGATATTATACTGGCACAACGAAATAATACTATAGAAGGATCTATTTTTCGAACTATTACCTCCAGCCATGCTGCCTATACTCTTTTACATTATGTGCTTTTATTTCCTTTTGGAGAACCAGGTTGGAATTGGTCTCTTCGGTTACAACATAGTCAAGCTCGAGATGGATCGCTAAAACGATTATCACAAAGACAATACTACCAATTCCGTTTACATTCTTGACTTTTGGAACATGCTACACTATTTTTAGCATCTCGACTATTCCAACAATATATTGTTGATGCATGGGCAGTTGTGAATCAAGCTAAATTGGAGTGGATTCGTATAAATCAAGCATCTTTACGTGCAGATCTTTATAATGGACTTGCTGATGCAATTGTTCAAGATAAGGTAGATATTTCAGTTCTAGGACGGAGAATTGTTTTACCTAGTAGCTTTTTAGGAAGTGATAGGTTCATGCAACAATTGTTTCAAGATTCTATGGCAATTGTACGATATTTTGGAAAGCCCAGTCTATTTATTACCTTTACAGCAAATCCAAGTTGCTAAGAAATTCAAGATCAACTACTTCCTTATTAAACACCACTAGATCGTCCTGATCTTATCAGGAGAGTATTCCATCTCAAACAACAAGATCTTCTTCACCAAATTCATTCTAAGAAAATTTTTGGAAGGTTTTTAGGTTGTGTTTAAACTATTGAGTATCAGAAGCGGGGATTGCTACACATGCATCTATTAGTGTTTTTACACTCGGAGGATCGTTTTTTAATGCCTGAACGAATAGATGAAATAATCTCAGCTGAGCTTGAGCTACCCTCGGAGATCGATGATCCAACTGGAGACTTACGAAACATCATTGGTTCATCTATGGTTCATGGACCTTGCGGACCAAATTATTCCAACTCACCATGCATGATTAATAGTTCCTCTACAGACTCTCTTGCTCCAAACGATTTCCTAAATCCTTTCAAGATTCTATAATTGTTCAAGAAGATGGATACCCATTATATCGACGATGATCCAATGGTGTAACATATATAGGGAAAAATGGATTTGAGTATGACAATCGTTGGGTTGTCCCATATAATCCATATTTAAGTTGGCATTACCAGGCACATATCAATGTAGAAGTATGTGCATCTGTTCAAGCTATTAAATATATTCATAAATATATTTATAAAGGCCCTGATCGTACTACCCTCCAACTACAAGAAACTGATAATGCCAATGAGGTTAAACGATATCTTCAAGGACGTTATATAGGCCCAAGCGAAGCTATCTGGAGATTGTTTGAGGTCCACATGCACGAAGGATTTCCTGCTGTTTACCATTTGCCCATTCATTTACTCGGACAACAACCTGTCTATTTTGGTGAAGATCTAAGCTGGATTGAGCTTCGGCTACGTTTAGATACTACACACTCAAAACTCATGGCGTGGTTTACCTATAATCGAGAGTATCAAGATGTTCGATAGTATCTTTATTAGCAATTCCCACAATATTTTGTGTTTAAGACTCAAGATAAGCGTTGGTATCCCAGAAAGAGAGGTTTTGCAATCAGGCAAAGGTATCATTGCAATCCCTTACAAGATGAATGGTTTTATCTTTGATTACCTTTAACAGTAGTACTAGAAGCAACCTCATTTGACAATCTTCGAACAATCAATGGTCAAACCTATACAACATTTCAACAAGCTTGCTTAGCTCTCGGAATTGTACAAGATGACACAGAGTGGATTCAATTATTTGAGGAAGCAATTGTGTTTAGTACAGGCCATGCTCTACATATATTATTTGCCACTGCAGTTATGTACAGTGGTATTATTGATCCTACTCAAATTTGTACTCACTTTCAACAATACTTTTGGGATGATTTACCTTATCGACTTCAACGATCTACAATACAAATTCCCGAAGATATGCCAACTTCCCATTTTGATTATGGACTTTATCTTCTATCTAAAATTTGTGCACAAGGAGGGAAGTCATTAATAGACTATAGTTTGCCATTACCTATACAAGATTGGGAGTCTTTGATACATGAAAATCCATTAATGGCTTCTGAATTGGATTACGATAAAGATTAGGAGAAACGCTTAGGCGATGATAGATTGGTACAACTAAATGACGGTCAACATCAAATATATGATTTTGTTCTTTCTCAACTTTTAAGAGATTCTACAAAGGGGCAATTTTTTATTTATGGACCTGCAGGAACAGGCAAGACATTTTTATATAAATGCATTTGCCATTACTATAGGAGTCAAGGTAAAATTGTCCTCTGCGTTGCTTCTTCCGGAATTGCAGCACTTTTACTTCCTGGTGGACATACAGCACAATCCTGTTTTTCTATTCCCTTGGAAATTAATGAGCAATCAGTTTGTCATATCGGAAAGAATACTCAACTTGCTGATCTCCTCCGTCCAACCAGTTTAATTATTTGGGATGAAGTTCATATGCAGCATCGCTACTGTTTTGAAGCAATTAATCGAACATTGAATGATACTTGTAATACTTCTGAAAATGCATTATTTGGAAATATCCTGATTTTACTCGGTGGTGATTTTGCTCAGATTGCTCGTATTGTACCCTGTGGTAATCGAGCTGCCACAATTCGTGCTTCTCTTCAAAGTTTTTTTCTTTGGCCACATTTCCAAATTTTATATCTTACTTTAAATATGCGGGTTCCAGCAGGTCTTAACAATATTTCTTTTGCAAGTTGGCTTCATAATATTTCATATAAACCTATGCTTATAGGTATTCTTTCTCTAGCATCCTATATTCAAGCTTATACACAACCAGAAGATCTTATTCACTTTGTTTATCCAACTAACATATTGGTAACTGCTTTACAAGATATTCAAGTATTTGCTAATCGCTGTATCCTTGCATTTCATAACGATACTGTCAACCAGTTTAATACTGCTGTATTAGACAAGTGTCTAGGTGATGCTCAAACTTTTTATTCTATTGATACTTCAGATGCTAATGAAGAAGATCCAAACTTCGCACAACATCCTGCAGAATATTTACAAAGCTTAAATTGCAGTGGATTACCTCCCTCCCACCTTATATTGAAAGTTGGATCCCCAGTTATGCTATTACGAAATTTGTATCCCACTGAAGGACTATGTAATTGTACTCGAATAATTGTTACACGTCTTGGTTTCCGATGTATAGAAGTTCAAATCTTGGGAGGGGACTTTCATGGTACTAAAAAGCTAATAACTCGCATTTTACTTGCAACTACGGAGGGTGAGCTTCCATTTATTTTACGACGCAAGCAGTTTCCTATTAAACTTTGCTTTGCTATGACTGTTAAAAAATCACAGGGACAAACATTAGGTATTGTTGGTCTAGATTTGCATACTTCTGTATTTACACATGGTCAGTTTTATGTTGCTATGTCACAAGTCACAAATGTAACTAAGCTTGCTGTTTTACAAACTTCTATTTCTCCAGTTACTACACATAATATTGTATATCCAGAATTATTACTTTCACAGCAATCTAACTAGAAATTTTCAGTATATTAGCTATAGTTTAGTTGACTGAAAGCATGTATCTTAAAACTTATTACTACAAGCCCCAAGATTTCACGCGAGCGTAGCGAGCGGCAACGTCTCGTACCAAAATACTACACCAAGTACTGCCTACGACCATTGAATGAAGAGAACGAGGCATCCCGTCTGCCCTGCCATCTCTTGCTAGTTTTTCTTTAGTTTTGTTTTACATACTCATTACTCATATGCGATCCCGTTAGGGGAACCATGATGAGCCTCCCGGAAACCCGAGGGGATTCAAAGGGTGCCACGTTAATCTGGCCCTCCTTGCGCGATATGTACAAACATCCATTAACAGAAACCCATCATTGCAGTACCAAAAAAAATAATGAGCCCAAAAATATATTAAGCAAACTCGTTGTATAGGAAATCGAAAAAGGCCTCTATCGTGTCCCAGTGGCTTTCGCCCCTTACTCCTTTCTTCAATTTAGTGCGTTGAGAGCCTCCCAGGCCCTGCGGGGGCCAACATGTCCTTCATCTCTTGCTAGGCTAGTGTACGGGCGTCCGAATCGCCGCCACCATGGTAGAGGAAAAGGGAAGGGGAGGCGGGGCTCCCCACCCACAGGACCCCCCTCCCCCCCGGGGCCGCAGTTCACGGTGGTGATCCACGCGGTTCCAACGAAGTATCGAACGGGGGAGGTTCGCCGCTGGCTCGAGGAGGACAACCAGCACCTACACATTGCCGGGACCCGCTGCCTCCTGGCCGAAAATAGGCGTGCGGGGAAGACGCACTCCTCCATGGTCCTCTATCTCGAGGACCCAACGATCAAGGACTCCCTGCGGCTGGGTAGGAAAATCCTCCGCACCACCACATACGACTGGGAGCGTTGAAGGTGGAGGAAGGAGAAGGACCCGGCGGCAGATGGGCACCGGGGCGAGAAACAGAGGCAAATCCCGGCGCGAGGCGCTGATACAGGGTACTCTACTGGGAGAAGCCGGGATAGAGGATTACCACCCGAGCGCGAAGGAGGCGGGGGAGAGCTTTCCGGGAGCATGGGGATTACCCGGTCCCTGTTTTTGTTTTTTAGCCGGGGGTCAGATTAAACTTGATAATCCATGTATATAATGCGTGAGGCGCCAGATTAACTTGACGTCCTCTTGAATCCTACCGGAGTTCCGGTAGGCTCGCTGTACGTCCCTAGGGCTGCAAAGAGTATACCTGAGTTTTAAAATAAAATTAAAAAAATTGCGGGTTTTATGATCCTGAACAACGGTTTTCCCAATTCAAGCAGCGTAGCCTAGCGTGAAAGTTTTTTTTAGTACTAACTATTATGTACTAGCTTCCTTACCTGCTAAATATAGGCCCAATATGTCCGATATGAAGGTTTGAACAGCCGTGGAATCAGTTCCATTCTTTTCTATCATATCATTGGGTTGCCAGTCCAGACAAAAATAAACTTTTCTGAAAACAAAAAAAGGGCAGCATTTATCTGATTCTGTCCTCCATTCATACCAATCAGCACATAACACAATCTTTCACTAAAAGAAGACATCAATTCCCCCACTCTATCCCAGCCACATGCCTCCATTTCCAGCATACGCACTCTTCGCACCCCTCATTACTGCGGGTAGCCTTGTCGGCCCCACCCTTACACCCCTCTAAATGACCACCGGCAGGGATTTTAAAGCCCCGCATCAAAGTCCTTGGGACAATAAAATACACTTCAACCATAAGACCACTTTCCCGTAAACGCCCACATATGCTCCTTATCGCCTGATTATAGTACTCGAATTTGAATGTGTGCGTCGTTTGGATAGTAAGCTGAATGAACTTTATCACCCCCTCCCCCTTGTCCACGAGAATGCTGTCATAGCCCCCCTGATTAAACTTGATGGGCTTCAGCCACCACCTATCAACCCCTTCACGCAAATTGGGCTCGTTTGGGTCGAAATCGATAATATGCCCTCCGACCCACTGAATACGTTCTCCATCTGAAAATTTTAATTAGCAGCTAAACAAGGAAAGATCGGAGAAATAACTTACCAGGTGTGAATAGCGTGATGGATTGATTTTGAGATCGACTAACGAGGGAAAAGAATTTAGCTTCGAAAAACCAACCCTCCACGCTTCGATTTTCCTTCAAACCCGGCGTATTGAAGAAAAATTCCTGAAGCACATGAACATTGATTCTCATAGATAGCAGATATCCAACTTAATCGCTTATCAAAGTGCCTGCAACTGAACTGTCATCATCTTCCGCCAGCAAAATGCTCTTGGTATCGGGTGCATGAGGCCCAACCAGCGCAGTGAAGTATGCTTCTGGATCAGCAACACTTTTTACTGCAACCCTCAAAATCCTAATTAACGCCGAAGTTGAATAATTGAACATACCCCTGCAAAAGCCACCGGCGTAGTAGTGCTTTGCCTCAATCAATTCCTTGCGATCTTTGATGGGAATTTCCTCGATACCTGACTTCACCTTATCAAGTAACTCTGTATTTAATGACGCATCTAGCTTCTCTGCAACTGCCCTGAAGAGACCACTATCCTCCATTGCTCGATAATAGTCATCCAGCCCCCAAGAATGGACCATATGGAAATCATACTGTGTTGCACAGTGTGCAATTTTCTCACCGATTGTCTGCATGGAGCTCGCAATGATGAGTTTGCAATCAGTCTTTTTTCGATAGAGTATGCCTCGACAGGTTTCCAAAAGATCAGCATGCGCTTGGTTTGCCTTTGGAGACCGCATTCCATCTATAATGATTGTGTGCTTCCCTGTTATCTCCAGAAAAGGGCCTAATCGATAATGGTCTCTGGAGAACAGACTGGACTCGCGAAATTGGGTCCCACACAACTGTATTAATCTAGTTGAATTATTCTCCCTAAGCCCGATCCATGTCACTACACTATTCCAGGAAGTCATATAGGAGGCGTAGACCTCGGTGGCCAAAGATTTTCCTGTTCCAGGTGGACCTATCACACCGTCAGCATTCATTAGGCTTCTTAGAAGGTCCTAAAATGCTAGCGACATGATTGATAACTGGAATGAAGCTTACCCAAGACCCAACGCTCAGCGTTTCCTGATGGGCTACAAAGAAAAGCCATTTGGTCGTGAAAATCTTTCCGACAATAAACTTTCTCTGGGGTAGTAGGAAAGAGAGACCGGTGGGTACTATTGATGTCGATAAAAGAAGCTGATACACTGTACTCTATCCCGTGGTATTCTTTCCATTCTGCCCACTCAATATCCAAATGACGACGGGTTTCTAGTGACCAATACTGTTAGCAAATATGCGTGGTTAAAAAAACAAAAACACTTACCGTGCACAGGAACCTTGATGACTATATGGACGCATTTTCGTTGAGGAGGATCGTTTTCGAAAATCTCCTCAATTGTCTCCATTGGGTTCAGCCCGGACCTGCTCCCTAGGTCCAAACCTTCAACACTGCCTGGTTGATTCCATTTCCAGAGTTTCAAATGAACCGGATCGATATGTTCCAAATCATTTGGGTTCTTTGTCCTGATGAGTTTCTTGAGGTCTCCAACAGTATCTCCTCCGTCAATCTTTACTGGAAAGGGTTCGGCATCCGAGTCACCCCAGACCTGACAAAAAAGCTGGGGCATTTAGTGAGTGGGTGGGGGGGTGAAAGGGTGAAGGTGACAAAGAATCTGTGTGTATGTAGATGGGAGATGGGAATGCAGGCAAAGATGTCACAACCACGAGCTGAATACTAGGCTCATGCCAAGCCTCTAGTCGTTCGCTTTTGTGGCAGTTGAGACTAGCTACGCCATGTGTGGGAGGAATATCCACTAGTATTACATAATGCTAAGCACTCTGCCCAATCCTTCGGAAAAATAGAATGGAGGACCTCCTATTTGATGCTGCGTAGGATGTATACTGCAATAGCCATGTATATTTTTAGTCTGGTGTATATTTGGCGGAATGACCTTAAGACACTTCATATTCACAATCAAATGGAACTTACTGTTAAGTGAAGGTTAGAATTAGGGTTAGCGACCCAGGGTTAGCCGGGACGCTAGAGAGCCGGCTTGGCGCAAACCCTCTCAAATGCAGTTGCATTACCTACTGGTTAGTATTTTGGAGATTCACGCTTGTTCTTCTCTCTTTTCTGGATCACAGCGAAATGGATTTTCTAAAACATCATCATCGAACTCTAGGTTCGGCATATCCCTTCTCGTAATCAATAGTCCTTGTCAGTGCTGAGACTAACCCATCTGTGTTCAGCCTCCCGACCTGTTCCCAGGAACCACAAATCGTTTAACCAGTTCGCAACGCATGCCTTGACACTCTTCCTAAAGGCTCGCAGCTGTGACCTTCTGTCCCTGACACCGGTTTCCCTTCTGCTTGGTCCCTGTCTGCTGCAAGTCTTCGCAAAGAAAAACACTATTTCTACGAACTTTCGGCCATCGACAACTTCGTTTCTATCATTGAATCATGCCAAGTGCGAGCTCGAGTCGACTAGGCCACTACAGGCTCTGTTCGCACTCGTGCTTCCTATACACCGGTAGTTGGTGCATCAAAAGGAAAGTCTATGCAGTCAAAACCAACTACAGACCCCAGAGACCCATCACCAGCTCCCGGCTGAGCTCCTGATTCTGTCAGCTTAGCTCACACCTACCTTCTTACCTGAACCACCCCCACACCACCTGGCCTACTTTCTTACCTGAAACACCCCACTCGTTGCCTCAGTAATCTCCAACATGGTCCAAAGCACAACTGATATCACGGCATTAGTAAGCATATGCGGAATGCTGATCGGGCCAACTCAAAAGTCGACCGAGGAACGGCGGCTAAAAGCCGATGAATATGACTACAATCCTGAACACAGTGACCGGATCCCACAGATCCTAGATGCTTTTGCGTCGATCTCCCTTGATACAAAGAAGAAGGGGCAAGTGATTGCCATTGCCCTGCAAATAACACCAGCCGAGATTCAGCTTACCATGACAGGCAACAGGGATATTGAATCTGGAGTCGTGTCCTATTTGCAGGGTATATGGGAAAAGTTGCAAGCGATATCTAAATTGCAATTTGATCGTACCGGGGCGGAATGCGATCTCATAACAACGACGTCTCCTGCCACAATCACACCCTCACCACCAAGGATCCCGAATCCTCGACACTATGAGAAGATGATTGAGCTTACGAGAAATCTTGCAGAGGAGGTCCTTACGTTTTGCTTCCCACGACTGCATGCTTGGTTTGATAAATTCTGGCCCGATGTACAAGAATTTGCGGTCGCTTTCACCGACAGTCCTCTGGCCAAGGAGATATAAGGCGATAATTTGCTAGAACTACTAGAGCATCTCGGTTCTGTATACGATTTGATCAAGTCGGTGCCTTCCGCTCAAATAAAGGAGAAAAGGGCCCGGAAAATGAAAATTGGTCTCGTCGTTCGAGAGATTCGCAAGCTTCTGAAAGGTGCAATGAGATGGACCACAAAGCTCTTGTCTGTGGAAGGCCAGTCTGTGGAAGGCCAGTTCACGCTGGACCGGCTTGGGGCAGTGATATCAGGTTGGTAACACCTTTCATATTGAGTATGGCATGTTCAAGTCTGAATGTGCTGTCCTACCTACAGATAGACCAGGCCTAAATCTCACTAGAAGTATTAACAAGATGACGACATTGCAGCGACAAATTGAGACCCTAGTAGGATATGCATACTCAGGGAAGCTGGCTTTCGTGCTTCAAGAGCGACAATTCGGCATTCAGGTTTTGCCAAACGTGACGTCGGGGCCTCCAGATTGGCCCAGCACTCTAGCTGAGTGGGCAAAGATAGGGTTGCGGAGGATGCTAGAGCAATGGTTTTGAGTGGAAACACTCTCAGGGTACATGCCGAATGTAGACTGGTTGCCGAGCTCGTGAGACGTCGGGAGCGAATAGCAATCAGCTACATCGGGGTCTCCAAGGTCTCATGCCAGGCATGCACGTCATGGCTCTCTACACTCTGATCGGTATATGGAATCCATTTCACCACAAGAGGATCACATAGAAAGTGGTACCCGAGGTGGGATTTACCAGAAATGCCTACGGAGTCGCAGGATGAGTTAGACAACGTTTCAAAACTGAATGCTATCCTCAAAAGTAAAATAGAAGAAGCCTATCTAGATTACATCCGAGATCAAGGGAGGGGAATGGTCGAAGGGGAAGCAAAAAAGTCCGATAGTACAGGCGCATGTGGGAAAGGACAGGCTGATAAAACACAGGGAGTCGGTGAGACAGTAAAGTTCATTCATCATTTTAGGAAGGGTACGAAACAGAGAGAAGCTCAGGGGAACATGATGTGAAGGGACTGTAGGACGATAGTGCGCATCTTTTTATGTTAGGTAATTACTACGGAAATGGGGAAAAGATGTTGGGTGTTGAAAAGAAGCCATTGAAGAAGAATGAAGATATTGGGGAGAGGGAGCCGACGTTAGATGGGGAAAAATTAGATGGGCCGGGTATAGATTGCGATGGGTGGAGAGAGAATGGGAAATAGGTGCATCAGGAAGAATATTGTAGCAATGGGGGATGCCAGTACTTTATGTACAGTATATTGCGCTCAGATTTGCCCTACTGGCTGCGCTGCCTATTGCACCATTCCATTGACTACTAAGTATTCCCATATACTCTGTTAATAGTAGCCTCGAATCTAGGCTCTAAGTATAGTGAGGTTGGGTCGCTTGTAGCCTCGTCCCCAGGCGCGGGTGGAGAATGGCGTATTTGTTAGTTTAGATTAGTCTAGTATGCTAAGCAATGCAACATAAATGCTTTGGTGATATATCCTCTACGAGGGGTTGTGCAACCAGCTGGGTCGCTTCGTTTAGCTTACAGAGTAGTCAGTTGTGATTCACGAGGCTACTATTCTACTTACTTTTAAGGCATAAATTCTGAATACCTATGCGCATATGCATTGGCTTAGTCACATACCAAGCATCACCAATATTCGGAACGAGTTCAGTGACTGGTCTCCACTTCCAACTATACCCAAGTACACGCTCAGGCCTGACCATTATCCGCAGTCAATTGAACTCCACCTTCAACAATCCTGCCTCTGAAGTTGATGACAGGGATGAGGACATCGAGGATCGCATTGTCAATACCTTTGTAGCAGCTAAGGAAGATCCTGCATCCGAGCCATTTCCAGCACTACCGGTTCCCTATGAGGCTGCTATAGAGCCGGTTCTTGGTTACGATATTTTTTTCACGGCAGATCTTCTCGATGATAATCTAAAGGGGAAAGTTGACTCTGAGACTTCAAACAAGATTGCGATGTGCTGTTTTCACAATGTGGGCTACCTGGTGTTTGGTACGGAGAATGAAGCTATGGAAGCAAAAGAAGCTGCAGAATTTGAAGTGGCTTACTATGGGTGACTGGTATGGTTCCCCAAACGTTGATATTGTGAAGCTGTTTGTCACAATTATGCAGCGTAGCTAACTTTTTATCAGGAAGAGGGAACAATGGAAATTTGACTGCGATGGGAAAATGTATGTATAATTACGGGATCTATTTGTTTTAGGTTTATGCTCATGATACTACAGCAAGGAGAAGTTGGCAGAGGCAAAGGCTGATTTACAAGCATGGGAGAATGGGGAGAGGGGTGACAACATTGATGGTTTTGATATTGCGTATGCGAAAAAAGAGATTGCCATATTCAAACGGCGTGAAAGATTGTGGGTACCAGAGCCACTCACTCGAGCGTAAGCGCTTAGGGAAGCACAGGAGGAAGAGTAGGGATGGGAAAAACAAACTACAACAGCAATAACTAGAGCAGTGAAGGATCTGGAAGAGGGGGAAATATATGCCTAGGATGCCTCTCGGGACTATGATCTCGTGTACAAGCAGGGGAAGTTGGTATATGGAACAAGGGACTTTAAGTCATTGGAGGATAACCTAGAGGAGCAGGGGATCTGGGTTGAAGAGGTAAGTATAATGTCATGCAGCTCCCGCAACACTTAGTTTTCATTCATCAACGCTCATTTCGCTCGCATGCTAGCCCTTAGGCAGAACCTACCATGCGGGAAAGGTGACCTTAGAGGTGGGTGAAGATGACCAGTTCAGGGTAAGTATATCTAACCAGACAGAGTATATCCATCAGTCTCATATCCTGACATTATCATTAGGTGTTTGTAGATAAACCAAACCTTCCTTGTAATACAATGATAGCTCTATTCGACATTCAAGTCATTGTATGACTTTGCACTAAAAATATATATTCTTTAACAGAACCCAAGATATCACAATCGTAGCCTTACACGTAAATGTATATTTGATACCGGGTCTATTGACCCTCAATTACAAGGAGGGACAAGATGGCATAACTATCCACGGCCCTCCAGTCCATCCTGGTTAGGATTTTTGCCGCCCCTTCATCATCCTGTATCCTTTCCCCTATAATGCATTCTTTTGGTAATTGTTCTACATGAAACTGGGTGGTCGCTGCCTATCTCCAAGCTTCGCTCAAACACGAGGTATATATCACCGACATCAATGAAGATGGAGAAATCGAGTACTGGAAACTCGAAAAAGCCCTCTAGGGTCTAACGCAAGCAGGACATGAGTAGTTCAAAATGCTCTGCGATACCATGGCCACATTTGGGATGCAACAATGTGTAGGCGACGAAGAAACTTGAGTTAGAAAATCATGCGAATTAGGGGAAACAAACATTATCATCGGGACCCACGTCGACGACCTCATCGGCATCGCATCTACGGAAGAAGACCTAGATAAAGCAGAAAAGGCAGTAGAAGAGGAAGTCGAATTGGCTAAGCGGGGCAAACCACCAGAGATATTGGGGATCGAACTTCATTGGAAGAAGGATCAAGTTGTACTGACAACGATTGCTTATAGAATCAATGTCAGAGAAACACCTCGAGACGCATGGGAAATAATTCAAACAGGTCAATTGGGATGGAACGGGGTGCCTCTAATAAGGTCAATTGGACCAAGTCGGAAAAGGGTAAAAGAGCTGGGAAATGTCTGGCAAAGTAAGGTAGAGCACTGAGTATGGAGTAGATCCATAGCATACAAGTGTATAGCGAACTCTACGATAGCTCCGAATATATCTCTACTCTCTTCAAGATTCCTCGCTCATATAACCTCGTAATCTCTTTACAAGAGAATCTGCTGAACGCAATGCAATGAGTATACGATATGGCGATACCTTGGTTGCCACCGTACATTAACAGTAAGTAGTTACTGTATGTACATTTAGGTATAGTAACAAGGCGAGCTACCAAATAAGTTACTGATGGAAGATCCGGGGTAACCGCTGCCCACCACTAGTCTGGTTTGCACTTGAGGATAAACCTTAGCGAGCGACTTCCTTTTCTTTCTTTCCTTCTTTCCCTCATGTCATGATCACCACACAAGCATCGAATACACGCATACCATCACTATAAGCTTTGCTAGAACACGCACCCTCTGACCTCATGACCTTCTCACATGACTCATCACCGCGTCTTGTTTCTAGCTCTGCAACTCCCACTCTGGCCCCATGTGTTAGGGGCGAGCCGGTGATTAGGCAATATCTGTCGGAATATGGGTCGAGCGCGGTCATAATCACTTGCTCGGGCCTAACTGGCGGCACGTATAGGAGCAAAGCATAGATAATATTCTAGTAGTACATTTAGGTCCCCGCTAACTGCTTAAAGAGAGAGAGAGAGATATCATTCCGGTGCGAGTTTACGTACGGCAGACGAACCGAGCGAATAAATGTTTCGACGTCCAGGTCGCAACCTCCTTATGAGACTCTCTGCAAAGCGGTTTTCGAGAGACTTGAGTCTATTGCTAAGTGATAAAAAGAGGCTGGTTCGTTCTATATACTGTTTCTTGGAGCTGTTCCTGAGTCCATAGTTATCACGGTAACCACAAAGCAGAAAGCCTTTTCATATTAGACTTTCAATGAATTTACGGACCAATTTGGCATTGTGGAGTACGGCATTCTCGATCTTCATAAATTTGCATTGCCTCCGTTGGATGCCAATAAGGCTGAAATAAAAACAAAATCGCTAATCGATGATACACTAAATGGTTTTCTCAGAGTTAGCAAAGCCTGCTGACGTGTTTGTGGGGGAAATGAAAGTGAATGGTCGATTTCTGAGAAATTCGACAGACAAATATCGTTCTGGGACTACTGCTGACAAAACAAGACCGGATTTTCTTTGTTGGATGCGAGGGGCCCTGGTTCTTCGAGGGGAGGAGAAGAGTGCCACTGAAAATCTTGAGGATGCCTATATGGAACTCTCGAGTAAATTTGGTAAATGGAGTCCGCCTTTTTATGGTCAACTGCCATTTATATTTGCATATGCTACCAGTGGTACAAAAATACAGTATGTAAAATTCGTTTTTATTATTATTATTATTATTATTTTATTTTATTTCATCCTACATCAATATCTGCTCCTACATCAATATCCGCTCCTACATCAATATCAGCGTATCCCAAGTGGTATGGCAGGGAGAGCTTTCTAAAATAAATTAGGTTTTGCCTCTTAACCCCTGATGGTCGGTGTCAACGTCTAAATCAACTGCTTTATGATGCCAGTTTCGCGGTTGATCGCTTATCCATATTCGGCACTACAATCAACCCTACGGACATTTGAATCATTATTTCCTCCAGAACTCATTAGATTATACACTCGTCACAATCGTCCAGATGGTGTCGCGGTCAGTAACCCCAGTAACCCGACAATCTCTACACTACGCTGAATGATATCATATACTAGGTGACCATTTATCCGTCGGAAGTAATCAAACGAGTTCCGATAGCAAGCATCACTGAGGTAGGGCTCTGGATGTGGGCTGGGGGATTGAGGAAGCTGAAGTTAATGTCGTTATAGGACCTATATGCCCTATATAGCCTTATTTTGGCTGAACAACCGTCCTACATTGTCAACTTCCCTCAACAGCCATCATATGGCTCAAACACAATATGCCTGTATCTGTATCCTGTGGGGTTTAAACCACGCCCATGGAAGGAAGCTCAATTGAGACACATCATTCAGGATGTGCTCCAAGGCTTGAAATGGCTACACAATCATGATTATGTTCATCGTGACATTCGCGGGGATAATATTATTATTGACAAAAATGGACGCGCACACTTAATTGATCTTGAATATGCAGGCAAAGCTGGAGCTGTTAACTTTAAGTTGGAACACTGGCCATCAGCAGCAGCAAGCTTCTATCCAAAGACTGCAGATTTATATTTAGTCGGTCAGCCGATGAAAGCGCATAGGCATGTACTGGAGGATAGTGGATTGGTCTTTATGCAAAAGCTTATCAAAGAAGAATTGGATGTTGAGGGTGCTTTAAGTGATGCTTGGTTGCAAGGAAATAATACGGACTTCTGACCACTTGGTGTCCCGCTGTTTTTCTCTTTTACTTTTTCTTTAACTTTTTCCTAGTTTTGTGAATCATGTTCTTTATTGACTACTTTTTCAAAACTAGCCCGGAGGATTATCTAGGAATGTATGCATGATGATGGTGTATGGGATTCCATTTTCTGTTTTATTCTTCTCTTTTGCAAGGTTGGCCTCTGTATCTTTTTCACTTGGGTTTTCACTATTTCCCTCTCTCGGGCTGAGTTATATGGGATCGGGATTGGGTGTGCTGGGTTTGCTTTTTTGTTTCCTTTTCTGTTTAATATGGGCCTGTGTCGCTATATTGCTTCCTTACTCTCACCTTTAGGACACGGTATGCAGTTGATTGTGTTACCAAAACGTACCCGAATTATCTAGGAATGTATGAATGATAGGGATTATCTTTTTTCTTCTTTTTTCATAGTTGGCCTCTGTATCGGGTTTGCTCTTTCTCTCTTTATACATTGGGCTTGGAGCTTTTCAGATAATTCCCGCTCCATCTCTTGCCACATTTACCTCGCTCTAGCTACACGTTTAAGCACCTGGCCGAGATGCTACAATTATTCTCTAATTCCATAGCATTTTTTATAGAGATCCCTATCTCTTTCCACAGGCACTACCTACAGGTACAACTTCACCTGTATTTCCACCCGCTCATGTAACATACTCAAAGCCCGCAACTTATAGTCTCTAGTGTAGGGCTTCCGCATTTTTCTCGGTGTTTTTCTCAGGGCGTAGACTGCAATTTGTTCAGGGAATTCAGGCTTGGAGGTTGTAACGTTGTAGCCTTCGCGAGTCCGACTTTAGGCAGTTCTGGTGACACCTTGAATTAGCTACTGAGATTGGGACAAAGTGCTTGGAATAGGTACCCACGCCTTGGTTTCCTGGATTTCATTTCTGCCTCCCTTCTGCTAACTGTTGAGTGCTGAAAACAACAGAGTCGAAGAAACCCAAGTAACAGCGTACGAGGGGTGGGTCAGCGATTCCTACGGAAACCTGACTCGCAGCCGCTACATCAAGCAAACAACCCAATTAGGTAACCCGGAATTAAAGAAAAGGAGAAGGAAAAAAAAGAATAAGCCACATAGCATAGAAAGATGCAAACCAAACAACTTTTGCTCCCTGGTTTATATATCCTCCATGAGTTCATTTTCCGTGGGGCCATCTTCGTCCTCCTCTCCGATGGGATCATCCTCAATATCATCTGTCTCTTATGATTCAGTATAAGGGTCAAGTTTCCAACGATTATAAGGAGCAATCAGTAGTATCTGTAGAACATACTGATCAATCCGTGCAATGAAACCTTGAATCTCTTTTGTTCGGTGTTTACTTCTATTCTTGAATGCCCAACCTCAAACTTTTGTTCCCTTTGTATCAAAGGTGGATTGATACCCCCCACCACCAGTACTATGAAGATGAAGAGGACACGATCATTGTGTGACCCTGGAAAATACTTCATGTGTTTCTAGCCCACTCCATTTGATTTGATGGGTTCAAGCAAGGGATGGTAGCATCAATTGTAGATGTGTCTTATATATAGGTAGATTGTAGGCATCTAGGTGCAGGTCTGGGTTGTTTTCCTCAAACGAGTCGCATCTTATGTCCGGAATTGGCAATGGTTGAGATGGCCGGGACGTGAGTGGATTGATCTCAAAATCTCACCTTCCAGAAGCCGTCGATGTGCTAAACTCTCGAAGAGGATTCCACGCAAACTACCGCCATCTAGCCCTACCAGTATATCGTCCAGCTGCAAGATATACTTCTTCAACAGCTGGTAAACGTATTTCTCTCATGGAGGCAGTCGCAAATTGAACAAAGGTGATGCTCAGCTCACTATTAGTGGGTGTAGCGGGAAGAACTTTACCATTGACAGTGCCCACTGGAAGATTTTGGTGGTTCAGGTACAACTCCGCGTCGAAGCAGATTCTAGGGTCAATATGTTGAAGATCTGCCTTGTAAAGACTTTGTACAGATTTTCTTTCCAGCGCTTTGGTAGTCAGCAGTACATCGCCCATTTGTTTAAACCTCTGGTGTAGTTCATTTTCCGCCATTATTGGCCTGCCGCACTGGAGGGTATTCCAATGCAGAAGCACCTGCCAGGATCAACAAAAAGCAGTGGTTTGACGTCACCCCAGTGTACTAGTTTAGGGGAATAGAGCAACACTTGTCGAGCGGTGACAGGACGGGAGGGTATTATAGCATCAAGGATGTGCCATGCTCCTTCAATGCCGGCAAACTCAGCTCGTTCTATATCTGTGAGAACTGTCACTCGTCCATCCTCGGTTCTGACCAAGGGTGTCACAAATGATAATGATATTTGCATACGTTTTTCTGATTTGATACATGAGGAAAAGCCCCAAAAAGGATTTGCCCACGCCTAAACCACAGTTAGAATCTGATCTGGTTGTAATAATATGATGATAGGCACGTGAGTAGGGTGAGATCGTTGCTTGAATTTCCTCCTTACTTGCTGTGCGAACGGGTCTATATATACATGATTCTCCTTGTTCACCCCATGTTATTATTACGTTCCTGCCCGTGTTATTCTCAACATAACCTTCGTGGTTGCTCAGATGCCTGCCCGTGTTACCCTCAACGGGGGCATGTGTTATGGGGCAATTAGGCTTGTCGGGTATTCTCTTACACTAATACCATACATCACGGGGAAACGGCCCATCACCGGGAAGTGGCGCACGCCGGCTTTCGCGGGTTTTCCGCATAGCTCAGCCATCCATAGGCTAAATGGGCTCAAATTTGAGGAAGTCTTGTCCATATATAGTATTTGCTTGATTCAAGTAGCGAAGGGCCCATCTCAAGTGGTGTTGCAACTATCAATAAAATTCATATATTGCGCTAATTTTGGTTTGGAGACATAGGGTAGAGAAGGCAAAAGACATTCGGGTATCTGATGGGCCAGAATTCTTGTTTACACCTAGTATATGAGTTCTGGAATACACTGGTTGTAATAGAGATACTCTAGGGTCCTATATTCCGAATGATGGTTGGGGGTGGGGGTCAGGTGAGACATCCTTCAACATACCCCTATCAACAAATGCCCGCATCTTGCATGCCATCACACTGGGTCTTCACTCTATAGTCATATCGCAGAGTTTAGCCTTTACCGCATTTGGAGGCCACTACAATAAAATCGCTTTAATCCCACTCCCTATGCTATCCCACAAGTGGAAATGGATATATTTCAAGAGTACATTCCATTAAGCTACCGGTTTGTTAATCAAGGTCCTAGTGAATACACCATTCGTCTGATTTACCCTCGTTGGGGGTTTGCGCCCAGTAGGGTGCAATGTTAACCAAGTTGACTATATGATTTTAAGCCAGTGGGTCGTTCATTTGGACCGACTCTAGGTAGTACATTCCATGAAATACTCCTCCTCTACTTACGTTCGCCCTACTGCGGCACACACTAAACAAGGGTAAATCAGGCGAATGGTGTATTCACTAGGACCTTGATTAACCAAGAATAACAATCATAGTGTGTAATGAAGCCTCCTGCAAAGCCTTGGTACCATAGACAAGTTACAACATGCATTGAGTGAAAATACGCCCCAAAATGTGTAAAAATTGGCACATATTTTGAACTAACTCAGGCTAGAAGGTAGGCAAGATACCCAGGCTCTTGAGTAAGGTACTTTACAATGCATAAATGCATTTTCAATAACAGCATGGGCTTTTCCTTCATATTACACAAGCCCACTCAGTGTGATATTACCACAAGTGCACCAATTATCCTCAGCTGCACCGTGTCGCACAAGGCCCACCAAACCTTCATAACATATAAGACTTACTTACCAATAGTAAGCATATGCATTTGAACCTAAACTCGCATATAAACCTGATCTAAGATTACTTGATCCCTATATCCCCCAGGATATGTATTTTTTAACATAATCCGCTATGTAGTTTGCTATTTCTCTTCACATGGTAGGCCGCTGATCCTGATACTGAGTCCACATGTACTATACATCAAGTACAACGTATATTGAGCCCCACAAGTCCTTTGAGGCAACAATTCAGTCACATCAACTTTTAGTCCATACATACTGCAATTCCTACCTTCCATTTTTCACCACCTCATATATCAATACTCACCCCAGGGCGGCACTTGCAGATGGCTTCTAAGTATACATTAAACCTCTGGTTTTAATTTGAGCCTATTTACATTATAATTCGATTTTTTAACAATTAAATACATGCATCCGGGAAGTGCGCCGGATCCCGGTAGTGCGCCGGATCCCCGTCAAATACGTTAGTTGAATTCAAGCAGGCAAGTCTGAGTAAGTAAGTACTAACTCGCTTAGTTCTTGCGCAGTAAGTTGATGTAGGTGAAAATGCAATCAGCAGGCAGTCGGATAGAGAGGCTGGCAGAGAGGCAGTCGTGATGTAGCTTTGGTATATTGGTAATATTCAAGTTAGCAATAGTCTAGCTGGTAATAGCCATAGCCATAAGGCCCCTTCTGTATAAAACCCCCCCAAATATAAGATAAGAAACTAAATTTCAGAGGCCCTCGCTCTTGTGCTTGAATGATAAACGTTTCTTGTTTGTGGGTTTCTACAGTATTTCCCTGCTATAACCAGACCTTCCAACTACTAGTGCCACAGAGGCCCACGTATAAGGTCTTTGAGATCATTCACAGTTGGGTCTATTCCATCTAGATGGCTGAATACTAATCATATTGCAACTGAAAGTATGGGATAACGGCATCTGTAGCATATTTTACCCCGGTCATGACTAACATGTCAAGGCAAAATCTGCTGAACCTTTTTTCAGTGCCGTTGAGCTTTCTTAGTGTGCCCTTCCAATAGGGCTTCTTCGGAATGGAGAGGGAGGCAAATGACTGTACATACATTACATATAGATGTTTAACAAGCCCTGACAGCTGGCATCTTGGGATCCAAGTCAGACTTCAGATATGGGGCAACTCCAAAATTTGGCAGTTCATCATTGTCTACAGCCCTCAGTTACTACGTATCAAGGGCTCGCCTGTTGGTCCCTGTCTGAGGGTCTGGTGCTGAGACTACCAAGATAGGACTAGCTTAATTTCCAAAAAGGTTGCCTGTGAGATACCAGAAAAGGTAAGGGCCAAATAAGGACTACCGTACCTGTGTGATTTCCCAGAAGGGCAATCATCCAATGCTACCAAAAAAGGAATGTCAAAAATGCTGATTACCTGTTTTGTGCCGCTTAGGGTCTGGGGCAGAGCCTCCTTATTATAAAATATCTTTGCATATATGCCCTCCATACTGCTGCGACATTAACTGAGCAGTGAGCTGCGGGCCCCAGGTCATGCAGTATTCACACAACATTAGCAGATTAGTTACTCAGGTGTAAGCTAGGGCTACGTAATAGTCTTTGCAGGTTGCAGTCCCAGATCGCCATCATGGTCAACATGTATCGTATATTGGTCTCCATTCGAGAGAATCTAACGATTTCCCATTGTATCAAGTGCGTAGTCACTGAAGAGAGAAGATATTTACTTGAAGAGAGAGAACCTAACCAGGGAGCTCAAACCTATCCTCCGTGAACCCTAAATAATTTTTCGTCACCCCCCATCCGGTCCAACTGACTTGAGCTGATTCCTGTGTCCGTTTGTGTACATAAATAGTCACTGCCTTTCCCCCCTTTCGGCTAATTGTCCATGACTGGGATTTGTAACTTGTTTATCATCTCAGGTTGTTGATAACCTAAAAACTACATGCCCCACCTTGCTATACGTGTTTTTGCAATACCGAAGGAGACGTAAACCCGCAAACACCTTCCAGAGCAACCTATAACGCTGAACCAACCAATGATACGAAAACAGAAGGAAATAGAGTTTTTTTTCTTCCCATTCAAGACGTGCAAAGCTAATGGTTTTCTGAATAGACTTTAGTCTTTTGACGCCTAATCCCAACCTTTCCCTTACATCGTCCAAGCTGTCAAAGCGGTGTCTCTTACGTTTCGTAAATATCTCCTTAGCCTCCTCTTCGCTGAATCCGAGGATTGGAAGCGATTTTAGATAAGCATGGTTGATGTAGATGATCTCATTTGCGGAAGCAAATTGTGCACGACTGGAATATGAATATCCGTAAAAGTCCGCAAACTCGCCATCTCCAATTGCTCCCACGATACCCGTCATCCCTGTCTTCTTCACATCCTGTATTGTTTCCATTGTGGGTCTGTTGCACGGAATTCCATGAATCACAAAGGTCTTAGTGTCGACATACTCCTTCGGTTCGACGGCCTTTGACCTGACGTTTGGCAGTCTGTTTTTTTGTTACTGGGGGTGTCACCGGGGCCACATCCATCTCTTCTTCATAAGCCGACAGGTACTCGTACGGGATGTACCTGCCTGCTTCTCCCATCTCCACATCCTCCGGTTTCTGCTGTTTTTTTGCGGGTGGTGTGTCAGCCGCCTTTTTTTTGTCCTTAGCCCCCTCCTTCTCCTTTCCCTTCTCCTTTTTTCTGTTCATTGCTTGCTCCAAGTTTCCTATTCCTATTCCTTTCTCCTTCTCCGCCATCTGTGGGTCGGGCTCAGTTGACGCAGATACCATTATCCATATGCCCTGGGAATCTCTTTAATTGATAATCATCACTGATCGTGTCCCTGACTTTCGAGATAATCTTCACGATAGTAATATCACCAAAGTTGCATTAACCCCCTTCACCAGCTGCGTAAAACGTTCGTAGAAATATTCCAATGTTCTGGCGTGACCCCCGAGATCGCTAACACTCATTCTGAAAAACGGGTTGTATATAACATATTCTTCAAAGCCATCAACTTCATCAAGATTACTAATCTTGATTGCGTCGTCCACCGAGAGAAGGGGGAGCGGAAGAGGAAGTGCTTTGTGCATAGAGCCTGATATATACCGTTCCAAAGGCCCCTCAATAGTTCCGGCTAAAATGGGGATAAAATAAATGTTCGTAGGCGGTGAACACATGACTGCTCCGATACTATGTATGAGGTGTCTCAACACTTTGTTGTCCCAATCGTGAAGCTTGTTAACCTCATCAATTCCAACAACTATCACCAGTACATAATCGCAACTTTTTTGCTTATCTATCGTAAGATCCTTGACGATGACAAAGAGAGCGGTATATAGGGTAAGACGCTGAGGGTTCTTTGCATAGAAATTAACAAAGCCTCCATAATTGAGAGAGGCCTTACGGGGTTCCTTGGGTCGAAAGTACTCAAAAATGAGACGTAGAGAAAGGGATGCCACCTGCGTGCCAATCTGTAAATCCATATCACTGGCAGCAGATCCATTTCCATAATTGACATTGATGACGGCTATGTTTTCGAAAGCCTTCTGAATGTTTTTGTCCGGGAGTTGCTAGCACAGCGAGAGATCAATCCTTCAATTTCGTCAAGGAACCTGCTTTTTGCAGTTCCAGGACCTCCGGCTAAGATAGGGATGGGGTGAATGTTCTTGTCGTTCTTGTTGCGTTTCTCGAATCGTTTTGCAATTCCAGGACGCAGCCCATTTCCATTCCAAAGAGTTTCAATTGTCTTCTCTCGCCCAAGAAATTAAAGTCGCGGCCGAAGGTCCCGACAAGTGGGTTTCTACCCCGTGGTAGTGTAAACCTTTGGAACCACGTATATATAGAATCTGGGTTGGACCAGTCTGGATCAGCAAAGGGCAATGAGCCTATGATACAACGAAGAGTGAATGTCAGCAAAATAATAGCGATACACGAAGTGAGCCCCACTTACCGGTTGGAACGCTGACGAACAGCCAAATGTTTTGGGCGAAGGATTGTTGGATTGAAGCAGGGATTTCTATCCCAAAGCGCCTCAGGACCGATTCAAGGTCTTCCTGCTCATCGAGCTCCACTGCGTGACTAGCGTCTTTGTCTTCCTTTGTAGCCTTAATGGTGAGGCTCACAGTAGGATAAGCATCCAATAGAGGAGCCACTTTCGCATTGACTGCATGACCAAGTTTCTGGATTTGAGTGGTGATCTCTGCTTGGACTCAGGAAGTGCAAGATTGGCTTCACTTGTACTGTAAACCTCATTGAATACGAAGGTGAAAATGAATGCAAAGAGGAACATAATGGAACTAATAGTTATCTAATTTTAATATAGTTATGGTATGATATTTCTTATTGAGGTAGAGTTGAAGGCAGGCTATGCTCGGGGCTGCATATGTGTATTGTTGTGATGGTCCTAGCGGAGTGAAGCCCTGAAGGATCAAGACTACAAACTATCTAATGCCAAGACCTGAATGTATGACTAATCTACATGTGCTGGACATATAGTACTATGGTCCTGTCTAACACTTCCCCCTAGCTAGCATATAAGAAGAAAAGAAAAAAAGAAAAGAAAAGAGGGAAAAGAGAAAAGAGTAAAATATGAGATACATGAGATATACTAGAGTTATAAATAATCAAAAGTAAGTCGAAAATAGAACAATATGAAATTTAGACTTTATTTATTGAATATATGATAGCAGGATACAATTTTGGATCTGGCATTGATAAGAATATGTTTTATATAAAAGAATTTAGTACTATTCAGGAAAGATATATGCAAGATAATTAAAGAAAATTAGGAAAGTAAAGACTCATGTATAGGGTACTCAGAAAGAAGTTTCAGTCTTTAGCATAGTGAGTTTGACTATATGATTCATTGTGTCCTATAACGAGTAAAAAATTGAATGGTAGTAGATCCATGAGCAATAAAAAATACCTTTATGTAAATAAGTGTTTTTAGAATTGGAAATTGTTACGGCTGAGCTGCAGGCTGAGCCGCAAGCTGGGAGGTTACCACCAACGAACGGTGGGAGGCCTGATGCTGACCCCGCTTTCCTATATATATACACATATCCTGTATCTAGTTGTTGGCTCTTCAAGCAATGTTCTAAGTTCAACCCGCACCCGTACGTGCACTCAGTTAGGCCCGAGTTTGGTGATCGTGACATCGCTGCCTCTATTTCTCCCAATTCCCTATATTCCGACAATAATCCCATGGTAACCGGCTCGCCCCTGACAGAAATATATTTGGAATATTCTAAACTTTTAAAAGAAGGATAATGATTAAAGTCTCCTTTATGACAAAATAATGGGAAGTAATGAAGGACATATAATAAAGTATTAATATCTACCTAGAGGTCATAAAACCAAAGATTTGCAACATCTTGACAACATCCTATATATATTTCATATGTTTGGCCAATAACATCAATATACCAGCCATGGTATGCTAGATTTTCACGAAATTACTATCTCCTTTATAATCATTATTGACATTACCAGCAGGTTTCCAGGATTCTGTAATGCTAACATCAAAGAAATCTATATGATAGATATATCAGAACAGTCTATCGAACCAGTATGAAAGACCTAGAATGTAAAACAAAAACTCTTTCAGGCAAAATACAAACCTGATTTAGAACCACCCCTTCCAAGAGCATCAATAAAAGAAACCCAAACGAGATCAAAATAACCTCTTTTGATATTCGCAAGAATAAGATGTTCACTAGCTAATTCTTCAATTATGGTTACCAAGTTTGATATTGCATTATTGGCATAAGTTGCAACGTAATTTTGCGGAGTAGGGTAGACATCAGGTTGTTGTGGACTTGTTTCAGTAATTTTTCTTCAGATATCAGCATCTTCTATTTTAGGATGCAAGCATTATACACTCACATATCGTAACATGTAGATTGTGAAGAAGAAAACCGTTGCAGTGCGTAGCTCACTACGCTCGACAGTGGTGGTAATCGAGGCATCAGTTTGAAAAGCTCATCATGCAGATCCAAAGAAGGCCTAGAAACATCTAAATCAACAAGCCCCAGTTGCCTGACAAGAGGGCTAAGTGATAATGAGTCCAATATGTCCTCGATAGGCAACCCATCTGTAAAATTGAAAGACACTGAGGGCTGTAGGAGGATCAATCAGCTAAGCGTTCCTGAATACGGGATTGCAACCAACTTTAAAAAACGATGGCCACCTATCTGTGACAGGTTCCGTAGGAGTTTCAGTGGTTTCAGCATTGGCTGCAGGCAAAGATGGGAGATAGCGATGTTTGCTACGTTTGTGCCTGAACTCAACGATATTCCCATTCCCGATACTCCCAATGTGTGCAGGGCAGTTGATGGGAATATCTGGCACAGCTGACTATTTTTGCAGTCGAGGCTTAACGACGGAGACCTCAAGAGTTTCCAGACTTATCCTAATGCATGAAATGGAAGTATCATATGCGGGACCCCCTATGACACAAACTCCTGGTGGGATTTTTGGAATTGATTTGTAAAAAACGATAGGACGGACATACCTTGGAAGGCCTCCCCTTCGTCCTGTGAAGCAAGGTGCGAGCATGATTCCTCTCGCAGGCAACGGGGCCGCCGCATAATATAATGTTGAATCGGCGTAAAGACTCTAAAAAAAAAAATTTAAAAAAACAACACATAAAAGTTACGGAAAACCATGGACCCTAGAGGCTCGTGGCGGGAGTAGTGCCCCGCGCATGGCACCCTGACTGAGAATTGGTGGATGGGAGGAAGAAAGAGTAACTTGCAAGTTTTTTTCAAGTGAATCAGTACCCGTATTCAAACTATGTAGCTTCATCCTCGGGGTAAGCCCCAGGCGACTCTTTCTCTAGTTACCCCCGTGACTGCTCTATTTACCTACAAGACTAGATACTCCCCTAAAGCAGGTTCAAAATCCCAAACAAAAGCAGCTACGCAAGTTATCTGAACTTGATCAAACCCCGCTACGGTCCCAATGATATCTTGTTTTGTCTTCAGTTCGGTATCCCTCAGCATAGTATTTTCATTCTTGAATCCTCCCGGAAACCCGGGAGGCTCATCATGCCCCCTATGTGCGCATATGAGTAATGAATATGTAAAAAGAAGAGAAAAACATATCTTGTGCTTCGGAGGTCCTTCCCTCCCATCCTCAAATAGACTACATATCTCTGGGTCCCTGGATTTCATGTTGATAACTAGGGCGGGCACTACCTTGCCTAGCCAATTTCCCCCCTTTAATACCCACCTGATACCCATGAACCATATGCTCCTGTTATCCTCTTTAACGCATTCTCGCAGTGCGCCTGACTTGAAGAACAGGGAAGTACCATCCAGGACTACCGTGCTGACCGCAGGTGCTGCTCCTGTTGTAGGTGTGGTTGTACTTTTGCTGGGTTCTTGGACCTTGGCCGTACATCCCCCCCCCACTCGCGCATCTACCAACCTGTTTGTCTGCATCATAGCCACGTAAACCCTGGTAACACTGCACTGCCCAATCGTTGCGGTAGTGGCCTCTAAATCTTTTCCGAGAATTTACTCTGTCATATCCCCAGATGACTCTTGTGAACCCTGTTGTTGCCGTTGGAAGTGCTGGAGGTATGACCAGAAGTGCTACTTCCTTATGTGTAGGTACAGTGGTGATGGGACTCGTATTGCTATAATTTCCGTAGTGATATCCATTCTGGTGGTGGTGGTGTTTGTGTGAATGCGAGTATAAATGCTAGATTCCAGTGATACTTCTTCCCCGTATATACCTCTACCTATGTTTTCTAGGATCGTCTCAAACTTATACTATTTCCGAAAATTATCCCGCTGTCGCCATTGTCCCCCACCCTGTGTGTACCTCTCCATATTTCAAACTCCTCTGCACACTTTGATCCGGGTTTTGGTGGGGCTGTACCACTGCCTCTGTATGTGTTCTGACCCATTCACCAATCGCACTAATGACCGGCCCATTGAGCAATGGGCCCAGCCCATTCACCAATCTGCATAATATTCTAGTATTATTACTTCATACGAAACTCTTTCTTCTATTTCGCATTCA
>Ga0307511_10000902_pt1 | contig 31263 bp, 45 predicted proteins | sample 13_EM_MG_FD_200266 | JGI IMG/M metagenome (GOLD analysis project Ga0307511, IMG submission 200266) | Populus trichocarpa ectomycorrhiza microbial communities from riparian zone in the Pacific Northwest, United States - 13_EM | ecosystem: Host-associated > Plants > Roots > Unclassified | place... | reverse complement strand
ACCTATCGCTCATTTAACATGGGCTGTACACCTGTCCCTACTCACACATGCGTTCCGTGGTAGTCGTATTGGAAGGATTATCAAATCGGTCTTTGTGCGAGATGACAGCAACACTCTCACAGTCCCCCACTGCAGGAGGGGATGGGTGATCGGCGGATCAACTGAAGTTGTCAACAACCTTCCAGGTCGAAGCTAATATCCCCGTGCCAAAACTTCGAGCCAGTAGCCTCCCTACACGCTCGTATCATGCCCTGCAGTGACCCCTCGGCCACCCCCCATGCCTGCATGGGCGGTCGGCGCGTGTAGACAGGGTGGCGAGTAAGATCGGGGCATCACGACAGATCGTTGCGATCGCTAAGCCAGCAACCAGTCGTCGACTCATCTCCAGGGGGAAACAATTTTGTGCTGGAGGCTTGCCAGACAGCATCAAGACCGCCCTCCGCAATCACCTTGGCGACGTTGCCTTGATCCTGCATCACTTGAGTTCGTTGTCCCTTTTCACTTTACCCTCCTTCCAATAAAACTCAATTTTGACTGAACTGGTTCTTGTCACCAACTCTTTTCTCTCGCCCCTCTTTTGACCGTTCGTTCGTTCCCTCCAGCTCTGTACCGACTCGCAAGAGCTCCCTTTCCCTTCGTTCCAACTTCACCGTCGTTTCTTACTTTCATTCTCTCAAATTTATACCAAATGGCTCCCGTCGCCCTCAAGACCTTGTACCTATTCCTCGCTCTCGTTGCTCTCCCCCAGGTTCTTGCTGGACCTGCCTGCGCCCACCGTAACCACGGAAAATCGGATTGCGTTAGAAAGTGTAAAAGCCATTGGGGCTCTGGCGGTCATTATATGGGTACGTTCGCTCGTTTGACCCGTCTGGACGATTGGTAGACCTAGCGTTTCGATCTCAAGGCCAGAACAAATGGGGATCTGTGATCAGCAGTTCCAAAGACTCAGGTGTCAATCCGGATAGCGTCCTCACCACTGCATGTGGCTTGAACAAGTATGTTCTTCCAACTACTGAGATCTACTGTTGGAATTGGCCTAATCCTTGCACAGTATTGTCACCCCGGACTCTGTGCCAACCTCGACCTCGACCGATACACCCCCCGGTTCCCCGACGAAGCCACCTAGTCTCCCTTCCCCGAGCTCTGAGGTCCCTTCCGATCCTAGCCCCTCTAGCAGCACTTCGACGAGTTCCAGTACCTCCACTCCTCCTCCCACCCCATCCCCACCGCCGCCGCCTCCCACCCCGTCTACCTCGAAGCCTCCCCCTCCCCCTCCCACCGACACGGTCAACAGCCCCTCTCCTACTCCTTCCCCGTCCCCGGATAAAACTTCTCCCCCTCCTGTCAAGCCAAGTCCCCCTTCGAGCAGCGACCCGATCCAAAACGAAGCCTTGACCGGGCACAACAGTTTCCGTGCGCTGCACGGTGCTTCCCCTTTGACCTGGAGTGACGATCTTGCCGCTGCTGCGAAGAGCTGGGCGTCCGGATGCGTATTCAAGCACTCGGGAGGACAGGTTGGAGCTTTCGGAGGTAGGTCGTCTGATGGATTGTTCCCGGTCACCTAGGATACTAATGTCTGAACGGTAGAGAACTTGGCTGCTGGGTCCGGTAGTTACACCGTCTCCGATGGAATCAACGCGTGGAACGCGGAAGCCAAGGATTATGACCCCAAAAACCCAACCTTTTCGCACTTCACCCAGGTCGTTTGGAAGGGCACTAAGGAGGTCGGATGTGCCTTCGTCACTTGCCCATCTGGCTCCATCTTCGCGGCCTCGTTTGGGGTACGCACCCTTCTCTGACTCCCATTCGTTAATCTAACTTGTGGATCTCACGCAGACCGCTCAATTCCTTACATGCGAGTATTTCCCACCTGGCAACGTTATCGGCCAATTCGAGTGCGGCTTTTGTCCCCACTCTGCCGAGATTACAAACTCACGGATTCAATTTCTTTCAGCCAAAACGTTCAAGCGTGAGACCAGAGTCTCTGTATTTTACCGTGCAGGTGTATATCTGTTTTGTGCAGGCGAACGGGTTTCTTCTGTCAAATCTCTCGTCGTTTTTGCATGGGCGTCGGTAGATAGTCTGTTCTGTGAACTGTTTGCATCGGGGATGTCTTCACAATGTGTTGAATGGAATACGCCGACATTTTGCCCATGACCGTCTGTGTGAGGTTAAGTGAGGTTGGCACTCGATCACAGTCGCAACAAAGGAGAGAAGAACCCGATCAACGGTTCCGAGGTCACCCCCACCGCGAGCATGAGCCTGTCGTGGCTACCGACCATCTCCACCTTCGGTTACTTGACCTTGACACTCATTACCATCGCTTTCGTTTGCTTGTCGTGCGCGTCCCTTGTCGTTCAGGCAATCCGTGCCTCCCCGTCGCAGTCCATCCAGAACAATTGGAATGTTGTGATAATCGGAGCAGCGTATGTCCTGTTGGTGCGTCTTTCTTGCTTGTCGATGATCATCGATGGGGGCTGACGTGGCGGTAACACGGGGAGTAGCTTTTTGCAACCATGGGGTACTGTGTGAGAAGACGGGTGACGATCCGGCGTAGGCTGCAGAAGATATCCAAGGTATACAAGCCTTTGGGTAGGGGGGATGTCCCGGACGTACGTTGCCACCTTCGCCATCGGTTAACGTTGGGTCGCTCGCGACCAACTGACCATGCCTTCGCGTCCTCGGAACAACAGCGAGTCCATCAGTATATTACCCAAGAATTCTCCAGAGCCTGCCTGATTGCGTACGCATCTTCTCCGAAGGATGGATATCGGGAGGGTTGGGGTTCACCTGGTACGAGAGGAATCCTCGCGGGAAGGAAGGCTTGAACAAACCCCGACGATATCACACCTATTTTTTAGGTACACAATACGAAGGCATTCAGTTCAGGACGTCACTTTTGGATACAATTCCAGTCATTGGTGAGGAACTCCATTCCGACCTAGCTCCGCCCAGTGTTCCCTTTCGTTCTTTCTCACCTCTTTGTTATGGGCTTGTCTGCATCTAGACAAGCTAGCGCACCAAGTTATACCCCGACATCCAGAGCTGCGGCCGCACACACGCATGCTTCACCACTTTAGATTCATCCTTCCTCTATTGCCGAAAGATCAAGACGGATTGACGCCTCTCCATTATTACGATTCCGGAATTCAGTTGGCCAGAAACTTGGGCGGGGAGCCTACCCAAGCGGAGTATGTCCGGTGTATGGTTGCGGCGCAAGAGATCAAGGGAGTGTGAGTCCAACATAACACCTTCTCGACCCTGCCACTTTGACATATTCCTCATCCTTGGGCCGGCACCACAACCAAATGCAGTCTGGATGATTGTTCTTCAGAAATGGGAATCGAAAGGCGATCAACCACCGAAGAGAACTAACGCCCCATGGGCCATCGGTCTCCGACCCGGGGATACGACGCCCGTGGGTAAAAGATAGCTTCTAAGCAAAAGTCCAAGTGTGATCCGAGACGCGACCGTGTGCTCTCGGATATACTCGTGGTAGAAAGTACATCTTACTTACCTCTGCGGACTTTGCGTTCACCAAACCGTTTGAGCCTAGTCCCCGTAATTACGGGAATATCCTAGCAATTGGAGCATCTTTTGTTGTCAAGTGCAGCCGTTCCCGACGTCAATAGCCGAAGATCACCCGGATCTGCCAACGCCGGAGCTCCTCGAATGTTCGTGGCACCGGACGGGTCTTGATAACAGAAAATTTCAGCCGCTCAACATGGATATAACCTCTCTCGCCAATTCGAGCTCCTTGCCCTCCGACCCTCCACCGGCCACCACCCCCCTGTCCACCCTCACGATCCTTGACGACAATCCCCACGTGCGATGGCATCCTTACCGGTTAACATCAACTATGGCACTCCTGCAAGTTTTAGGAGCGCACTGGCGTCTTGTAAGCCCTATGCAACATCTGCCGTTACCTTTTTACACCAACCCCCTGGCTCCTAGACCGTCGATCCCAGTACATTGTTACGAACTTCATTGAGGAACCGCACCCTGACTCACCACTCTCCCCCGAGTCGGACCCAGAAGCTTGCCTCCACCCCGTCGACCCTGATGAGCCCTTGAGCGATGGTGCAAGTACCCCATCGTCCTCCCATACCATCGGGCCCGAAGACCTTTTGGTGGATAACCTGCAGTGGGACGAGGATGACCTTGGGACCCCCACCCAGAACCTCAACTCTTACCAATGGAACGCACCGATCACCACCCCTGCCCGACCCCTTGGGGTTGGTGTTCCACAAGAGAGGACGCCACTAATCAGAAAGGCCAACTCGTTCCACGTCCCAAGGGTGAAGGGGTATGACTCGACCGAAGGCAAGAAGAAGACCAAAACCCGGACCAAACCACCCCGCAAGATCCGACTCCCCGAACCGGTCCAAAAGGCGCAGGAAATCACAGTCGCGAAAACACGATATCCCCTGGGAAGGAGCACTTTCGGTCAGACGGTCAGTGGAACGCGTCCCAACTGTTATCTTATCTGCATCCGTCTCAACATTTGCAAAATCAAGCTGTTCAATTCGATCGCCATGCTCCTTGGTATCGGGATGTTGTCGGAGCCACTCGCCTTTGCCTACGCGGGCTGGGGTTGCGGTACTCTACTCCTCGTTTTTTACGGGTTCTTGACATGTCACACGTACGTGTTTCTATGGTCGGCAAACCTTTGGAACACGGTTGGCTGATCGAATGAGGGACAGCGCTAAAGTTTTGGCTCGTTTCATCATTGCCGATCCTGCGGTCCGGACCTACGCAGACATCGGGCGGAAGGCTTTTGGGAACAGGTCCACACACTTTATTAGTTTACTTTTTTGCTTAGAGCTTTTCACTGTTACGGTTGCTCTTGTTACGTTGTACGCAGACTCTTTAGGTGAGCCCACGTCATCTACCCCGCTTCATCCTCAGCTGACCAGCTGTCAACAGAAACCGTCGCACCTGAATATTCTGCTAACTTTTACAAGATTCTTGGCTTGATTGTGTACGCCCAGCTGGCCTCGTTCCTGAAGGCACAAATCTGACGTTCTCTCTCCAGATTTTTACCCACTGTATTTTTGCCGCTTTCATGGCTTTCCATCACTTCGATGGTAGGGATATTATCCTCCGTTTTGCTCATCGCCGTTATACTCATCGATGGTTTGACCAAAGTGAGTACAGTGTTTCGTCGTCCTTGATGGACGGTGTCTAACCGGTTAACAGAAAACCGCACCAGGTAGTATCTGGGATCCCCAACCTACCAACGTCGGCATTGCTTCCTTTCCGAAATTGGGTGTCTCGTTTGGATTGTTTATGGCAGGGGTGAGACCTCACCCTATTTCGAGTGCTTCATCACCTCTTACAGTCGTTCCTTCTAGTTCTCTGGCCACGCTGCGATCCCTAGTCTTGCCCGAGACATGATCGATCCCACCCAGTTCGACCGAATGATCGACACCGCCTATGTTATTTCCACGACCCTTTACGGCCTTATCGGCTTTGCGGGTATGTCGAGTTTTCGTCGATGTTAGCTTCATCCGCTCATTCTGGGACCTAGGTTACTGCATGTTTGGTAACACCGTTTCTGAAGAGTTTAGTCAAGACTTATTCGCTACTCCCGGTTACAACGGACTCTTGAACAAGATCGCGCTCTACGCCCTCATCATCACACCAATGTAAGCGAAATCAGAATCTCCCGGAATTTGACTGTTACCGACCCGCGGTCCGAACAGGACGAAGTTCGGATTGACCTCCCATCCGCTGAATGCCATCCTCGAACATACACTCGGCCTCGACCCAAATTCTCACCATCACAACCACGGTTCAGACGGCCAAGTCCCATGTCAAACGATTTTCAAACGATTTGGCGTCATTATCCAACGAACCCTCATGACTTTCATGGCCGTCGCAGTATCGATCGCCATCCCGGAGTTCAGCTCTATGATGGGTATCCTAGGATCGCTATTCGCTTTCCTCATGTGCGTCATTGGACCTATCAGCGCGAAGATCGCCATCGACAAGAAATGCACTAAGTGGGACGCCTTGATATTGCTGATAGGCGTCACGATGGCGTCGTGGGGAACGTTCTCTGTTTGGTACATTCAATGAGCTGCATGACCTCCACATTACGTGCTCGATAAGTATCTTCTTGTATGGCTTTCGCCGTCCGTGGCGCTTTATGGCTACGGACGAACGTTGGTACCCAAACCCTGATTTATTACGGAAATACCGTTCACTTGTTTATCCGGCTCAATTGTGAGCCAGCTACGTTGAGATTGCCTGGCCCCATCGCCAATCTGCATACAAACCCTGCCTCACGTTCTCCTTACCCGCTTCCTGCCCATCGTCTCTCGTCTCTATTGTCCCTCCGTTTCAGGATAGATCCCTCACACAGTGCTTTGTATACACCTCACACACACTCTCTCCCTCACACGACGACTTTTAGGGCTGCTTCTCGTTTTCTACAGTACCAGCCAGTTGTTGAATTCATGTTCACACTTTCACGTGAAATCCGCTCCGGTCCGGAAGATACCCAAGTGGCTAGGGTCTCATATTCGTGTGAGGTACACGACCCTTGGCTGTGGTCCTGCATGCGCACCGCCCAAACTCTAGCGAACTGAACGAGTGTTTATGTTACGTATGGGGATAGCGTGTAACTGTGCGGTAGGCGTGAGCGTGAATCAGAAGGGGGGTTGGTATTAAGCTACAATTAAAACATGAGGTAAAAGCGGGGAGAATACATGAACGTGAGAGAAAAAGCCCGGGACCAGAGCCAAAGCGGAGGCGTTAGATAGGGAGCCGATGGAAGTCATCAATGATATATGGAGCGGGTGGAAAGTAGGAATACAGTAGCGTCAAAGGAGTAACCGGTATCACAATACATTTTGATTGAGGAACGAGCGGTCGAGTTAGAAGAGCTCATTTATGCGAGTCCAAGATCGTCCAAAAGCATCACGGCGTCCGTGTAAAGTTCGGAAGGCGCCTTAAGGGAGGTAAAAGATTGCGTCTAGATTGGTGTGTGGTGGTACCGAGGCGGGGGAAAGCGAAGAGACAAGGGATAATGAAAGGGGGTGCTCCGGTCAACTTTGTGACCTGGTCGATACGTGTTTTTTCGACTTTTTGCTCGGCTTCTTCTCAGACTTTTCCACAGTATCCCCTCCCCTACCTAGCAGTTTCCTGAAAGCCTTCTGCCCTGGCGACATAGGAGAACGCCCTACGCCAGGGTACGTTGCGTAGTGGTTGTCATCATCGTCCCTGTAGCCCTTCTCCTTCGCTCCAGCAGCGTCGATCATCGCAATGGCCTTCGCCGCATGGGAAGTTGTCCCTTTCACCGCGTTCTGCGAGGAACCTGATCCAGACGTACGCCGCGGCGAGGGACGGTATCCGTTCCCACTCCCAGTCCTATCTTTGTCCTTGGATGCGCTCCTGTCTCTGTCTCGGCTAGACCTCGACGCACCGCCTCGGGAACTGAGGTTCTTCTGGCTGTAGTTTGGCCGTAGGGGAACATACTGACCGTTCTCGTGCTGCTCCGCAGTCTGGCGGAGTTGAGGGTCAGAATGACTCCTCCCTCGAAGCATCCTCTGTGCACGAGCCTGGGGGTTGACGTCCTCCCTCCTCGGCATCACTGGTACAGGCTCCTCCACGACGGGGCGTCGCTTCTGGGAATTCTCAACGTTCACCATGACCCACCCCTCACTTAACCGCTTCAACTTGTTCGGCGGTACTCTAGTGACGGACGAATCCGAAACGCGCTGAGGGCGCCCCTCCTGAGGTAGGGCCCTCTTGCTGAGTTTCCTACTCAACTTCCTCTCCTTCTTCTCTTGAGGTTCGTATTCGCCATAAACGCCAACGACTCCAACCCTTCCGAGTCGCCCCATGTCTTCCTGTTCGATGATCTCGGGAGACCTGGGAGCACCGGTGTTATGCCTCTCCGGGGTCCTTTGTCTCTGGTACGACGGGATAGGGAAGTCATGGTCCTCATCGGTGAACCCGTTTGGCGAATCCTCTTCCTTCTCTTCGACAGGGGCTGGCTTCCACCCACCAGGCAATAGGTGAGTTGCCATCGATTCGTGCCCCATCGATGGATCCCTCTGTGGCTGTGATGACGTAGTCCACTTAATCGGAACCTCGCTCTTCCACTCGTTCGAACTGGTTCCTGTAGTGTAAGCGGAATCTCGGAAACCAGTAGTGGCATTATCGCTTGTATCGGAATGGATCCCGAAAGCGTTAGGGCCCAGGAGAGCGCTGACCGTGTGACCAGTGCCCCCTGTGGCCGTTGTCATCCGGTAATTAAAGTCTGGGACGGGTGGAGGGGAAGGTGATGAAGGGGGAGAGGGTGTCTGAGGTTGGTCGATCGGTGGTGTGGCATGCTTCGATGAAGACGGAGTAGAGATAGCAGGAGGGAATGGTTGGGGTGGGGAAAGGAGGTACTGAGCGTCATCGGAATAGGGTCGATCTGCAATGTAGGAATCCTCTGAGAATGCTCGTCTGAGTGGTGGTAGGATCGGCGGTGGTGGCGAAACAAAAGGCTTCCTTGGAGGGGAGACACCTGTGTACGGCGCTGGAACCCGACGCCTCGAGCGGCCGGTGGCATACATTGTCTCCCCCGTCGACGGTGTGAGTGGCGTATTTGCATCCGAGATCGACATCCTGGAAAACATGACATCCGGTTTCTGAGCTAAAACGGCAATCCCCGCTCCGACGCCAGTCATATCGTTCGCGCCGGAAATGAAACTCGCCATTTCGATTCGTTCTAGTTCTGGAGATCCTGGAATGGGAGGTGGAATCCGCATCCGTGGAGACCCTTTCTTCCATGGAAAGCTAGAATCGAAATGTGATTCGCGGAGGCGTCCAGGTGATAGCGACTGGCGGGTTCCCTCGGAAGCAGACCGTGTATGGCGTGGGTTGTTCGTGGCTCCCCTGGTGCGGGTAAAGCTGTTATCTGCATCCAAGTTCGTCGATGGGCTACCAGGTGGGGTGTCCAATATGGCGGTATTACCAATTGCCTTTATGTCTTCCTGTGGTTCATCAGATGATCCTGTGAATATCCAGAGATCCTTGACTCGCGAATGGCCGGAGAGGGTGAGGGAAGCGAGGAGGGTAAATGCATGGGAATCAAGAGACTCGAGAAGGTTCAGGATATGTCGGAGGGAATCAACCGCGAATGTGTCTTCTTGAAACCCTGATCAAAAACAATTGTGCAGCTTTAGGTGATGCAAATGCATGCGGGGCCAGGCCGAGAGACGTACAACGATAGCCGCGCAGCTTGAATTCGTATGCTGAGTCGCCGACCTTTTTCTCCGAGATGACACCTCTAGGCCATGACCCTCGGACTGCCTGCAGGATAGCGGGCGTGGAGTCGAGAGGAGGCGAGATGACCCGCATGATGGTAGAGGAGGCAAAAGAAACGGCAAAGGGGATCACGTAGAGGTTTGTATGCGGGGAAGTGATTGATCTTGGGGACTGTGGGCTCGTCCTGTGAAAGCGTGAGGATGAAGAGTGATTGGAAACCGAGCCCGATGAACGAGGCACCCCCGCAAGTGGCTTGGAAAATGCCAACGCAAGGCGATCGTCTTTTTCTCTGCCATAGTCTAGAGGGGATAAGAGGGCATAGCCGTGCTGGAGAATGACTGCGAGAACGTTCAGGACAAGCCTCTCGCTTTTGACAGACTTTGCGTTTGCCCACGGCTTTCCAACGAGGGCAAACTCGCAGTAGCCATTGAGGGCATCCTCCCTATAGGCAGAGACTGCTCTGCGGTGGTGCAGGAGTCGCCTGAGATTTGCGACGACTGGTGGTGGAAAGGAGTAGAGCCTGACGAGGGAGGAGGAAGAGAAGGTGAGAAGGGCGAACGAGTTCAGCGGGTGGGACGTCTGCTGCCGAAACTCCTTCCTGGGCGTAAAGTCCTGGTTCATGGTTAGGGGAGAGAGAGAGGGAGGAGAACATGAGGATCTCGCTGCTGGATATCACTCCAATTCCATCATCGTTTCAAATTACGCTAACTGCTAAACAGTCTGCTCGGCCTTGGGCGGGGAACCGGTCACCTTTTCTCCCTCCTGCTCCTTCTTCTCCTTTCCCCCAAAGTTCCAGTAGTTCAAAAACCGGGCGCCTTGAACGGACTGGGCGGTCGCGTTTGTCGCGTGGCAGGCAAATAGAAGATAATTCCGGGGTTGAACTCTCCACGCTGTAAACGTTTATCCGGTCAGAGAACGAGCGCTGTCAAAGGAAACACGGAACAAATACTGACCGAAACGCATGAAAACCATCCTGCACATGAGGAGAAAGATGGAATAAAACATGAGTGGCAGCCGGAGAAATGAACGGATCCGAAAACCCACGAGTAGCACGCAAGGGCGGTGGTCATGGTACCGGAAATGACCTCCTCATCCTTCCTCAAGTCCGCCAGCGCAGCAAGAGGCAATCCCCAATTGGCGACCTTTCAAGTCCCTCGGCGGTCAGTGACTCCGTCGGTCTCGTCAAGTTCAAATGCGGAACATACTGGACCCCAGAAATGAGTGCCTGTTTGCACAGAACACCGGGTGAGCACAAGCGACGACACGGCACCGGGGAAAAAAGAGTCTCAACTGAAGAAGTATTCTCTTGCGGCCGGAGAGCGCAGCCAAGCGGTAAAGGTGGAAGCCATTTTGTTTTGGGTAGCGTCTGGTGCAGAACAAACCCGACGACTGACTGGGGCGGGGAAGCGCCCCGCACGTGGTCTTGGATATCCCACACTCCTATCTCTGCGGCCACTTCACCCCCGACCGCCGTTCTCTCCGTCGTCCTAGGCTGCCTCCGACGAGCGCTCTCCCCCTTTTTGCGCGCCGCCTGGTCATCTGCCGACGCCGAACGTGCCATCTCGCCCATTGCTGACGACCGAGATCCGATATCCGTCAGTACAGCAAAGATAGTACTGATGCTATGCCGCATCACTGACGCCCTTGTGATGTCTGTCCGATTATAAAGGCCTCAGATCTTCAGTCGTGTCAACAGAAATCATGCCCAACCACTACTCCCAACAACACCCCTACGGCTACGCTCAGTACACCCAGCCTGTGTACACGCCAGAGTTTCAAGCCGGCCAGATGTCCCCTAATTACCAGGTCCCCTTTCCAGTGAACAACGGTCAACAAGGTGCCGGGCTCGCGACCCCAGTCCATCGACCCAAGCATTTCTCGCGCAATACCCACACCACGAACGATCAGCTACCATATAAGAGTGCGCTGAAGAACGGTCAGATGATGACTGTTCTCCGCGCGGAAAATGGCATACCCGTCAACGTCCAGGTCCCACGACACACTTCCAAGTCCAAGAGGGAGCGAGAGGACTCTGGGGGTGGGAGAGGAAGGAAATCGGAGCAGACCCAAAACGTCATTCGACCGATGAACTCTTCTAATTCGAGCAGGAGGGGGGAGGTATCCCTTTCGAGGCAACGGACGAATTCAAAGACACGGTTCATTCCAGGTGAGCCAAATTCTGGGACCGGAGTAAGTACCTCCCTGGCTTACATATGACCCGCAGACCACGTATTCGTCTCCTTCAAAAATGACAACGAGCTGCATGTGTCAAATATCATCGAACGCGACTCAGATAGGCTATCGGAAGCGGTGTTGCAGATGTGGCCAGAGGGTCACGATGTGTTGGTACGCAGCCTTCGGTATTGGAGCGGCGATCATCCCGTCTGATAACCTCTGGGACCCATGTGCAGCAAAGGCGAGGGTACAAGTGGTGGGTCAGGTTCAATGGGTCACCCTGGACTGCAAACCCTACAGAATTCCCTGGAATCGCGTCGGTGCTTTATTTCTCCCCGACACAACATCGGACTTACCTCCAAAGCGCAGTGCAAGGCGGATCATACGCAACTTGTTTATTACGCTAGCCTCCCTGGTAAGTCCGACGGACGTCAAGGTTGTCTGACCTCGGATCTCTCACTAACATGACATCAGGGATTCGCTTACACGACCTCGACAAACAGCAAACGGGTGCGTCATTTTAATTTTGGTTGCCTTGATGGTACCCCGCGATCGTGATCTCCAAGGACAAGAGATTTACTGATGCACTTTCCTCAGTTCCCACTCCGATCCATGGTCTTCTCCCGTGTTCCACTCGAGGTGTACACCACTCAGATAGCCGACTTCTTCATTCTGTCGCTTTCGAGCAACCAGCGGAGGTTCACGTTTATTGAACCACCAGAGCCGATCGCTAGGAACCTCGCCGTGGATATGAATCCATACTTCCCGTACCAGGTTGCATCGGATAGGCAACCTGAGAAGGGACTGCTTATGTTGGACATACGTGAGAAGGCCCCTGGAAGTATGTTTGTGTGTACCTCTGTGAGGACAATACTGATGCTGATTATTTTGGCACAGCTCCGAGGTTGGACCTACATATGTTTTTAGCCTGGCTCTTACACTACATCGGAAAGAAAGGGTGGGCGCTGGACGCTTCCATCCCTATGCCCAGGAAACGCTTCAGCTTCCGGGCTGGTGCGAAGAGGGAAGTTTGGGTCTTCCGCCGTAAGGGCGGACTTGGTGTTTGACGTGGACTGGCTGATCCGCTGGCCCCGGACTTTCTCTAGTCATCCTCTTTTCCATCTGCTGATGTTGGATTGTTGTCTTACTTTTTGCTCCCATCTCGTGCTCTCAGCGTTCCCTCTACGCCAATACTCCATAGAGTGTTTATGTTAATACCTGTTTTTATGCATGTACCCACCGCTTACTCTGCGAGGACAATGCGAGGTTATCAGAATTATGCCTGATGATACCATACAGGCCTAGAACTAGCGACAAATGAAGTGTAACGTGGTAGCCGGTTAACCTTTCTACAACAAGATGATGAGATATATATGTACATGAAAGATGGGAATTCGTAGCATCATAACATGGTCGTTTCATAAACGTTCGTGGAGAAATTCAACAACAACTGCGGCAAAACACACGGTGAAAAGCCCGAAAAATCACTGAATCGTACAACTGGACATGCGCCGTTTAGACCGTTTGGAGGCGTCGACGATGACCTGACTAACCCTCTTTCTACCCTTATCTCCCGAAGGGCGCTTGCCTGTCGCCGGTGCTGGTACGCTGTCCTGGTCGAACGAAGACGAGTTTTCGGCAATAGGGAGACCAATAGGGCGATAACTATCTGGAGTTGCGTCGGAATCCCGGCTACCCACCACTTCCCTGAAGCGACCCCGGTAGGAGCTCGCTGGTCGCGGTGTGTTTATTCGTTCTGGTGTGTCGTAGACTGGGTCACCATCTTCGATGAAGTAGGCGTAATACGATTCGGCCGAGTTCCTGTGTACCCACGTCAGCACACCTGCCACGTAAGCATAATCTACGGCACTAGGGATCCGAGGAAGAGAACGATGACCGCGGAAAGGTAATCGGTAGTGGGAGGGGATGACGTGTTATATGTAGGGAACAAAGCTCGAGAAACTCACCTCCGACTCCCAGGTTCGATTACACGTACACAGTGCACCGGAACCGTTCCAAAAACTTCAGGAGAGGGAGATCTATGGTCCGACATGGAGGGAGGATGTGTATCGTCGTTAAACGTCGAGTTGGAACAAGCGGACGACAAAGAGTCGTTCGAGGCGCTACAGAGGGGCGGAAGGTTTCATGAGTGCTCCCGTTGCAACGTAACGTACATAAGGTCGCCAACGTTGTCCGCGCAAGGCACAAACAACGTGTTGAGCACGGGTGCCACAACTCTGTTAGAGTCTGACCCTCGGCTTTTCATCCATCACCACACATAGACTTCATCAGAAACTATCGCGTGCGCGTGCCCACGCGCCCAGCCCTCGTGGCGCGACGCGTTCGTCGTTTTATGAATGTATAGAGCGATCACAATAAAAGAAGCCCTTGTCCAAACCCCCGATACGCACTTGAGATCATCGACAAAATACCCTTTATGAGGTGACGGGCTGTCGGTTTCGGCTGACATTGGAGTCTGAGAGCTACCGCCAAATTCCGATAACACCCTCTCCTCCGCGGCCTTCCACGAGCGAGGGGCGGGTGCGACGGAGAGTGCGTTCGCGAGATCGATATCGAGGATGGCGATCTGGGATCGTGTGCGGGAGCGTCGGTTGGTGGCGGACGTCATGGCCGCTGGTGGCCGCTCTGTGTGGATTCCGGTCCCAGGATGTATCCTGTCGCCCATGAAAGGAAGAGTGGCTAGGTGTGTCGTCGGATACCGGCCAGGTCGAATTAATCGGGGAGGGATCCCGGTGGTCCGCCCCACTCGTGGAGGACGAAGCAATCCGCCGTTGTGAGCGAGAGAGAGAGTAGGAGGAATTTGACCTCGGCCCAGGGTCAAAAGGAACCGGAACCACGACCCCTTGTCCTGGTGGTTTGTGGCAAGCGGGAAGTTTTCGAGCCCCGCAGTCCCCCGAAGGATTGGTGACTACATACCAGGAAGAAGCGAAAGGTGCATCCCGGAACATCCTTTCCGTGATTGACAATGACATTTTTTTGTGGCGAGCCTTTCAAAGGAACAAGTGATAAGCGATCTCGGCAGGTCATCAAATGGAATGGTGTCCCCCTGCTCTGCTACTTCCCTCACACATCCCCGCATTCGTCTTCGGTCCCCCGTCCTCGGGTCCAAACCTGCCGCGATGGGCTGGGACCGCACCTTCTCAGCTGGGAGGAATACCGGGAATCTTAATGACATTTTTCGTTACCTGATCCGTTGGACCCCCCCTTCGACAGCCAACCCATCCGGAACATAGTTCAGGCACGGATCTTGCTAACAACAACGCTCTCGACCCGCTCAAATACGCTCAGAACGTATAGTATCGCTACAAAAATAATAGACAGGGAGAGACCCATCTACCACCCCCGCCTCCCTCGACTGAAGAACCCTCGTACCCGATCGAGGACAGAGCCAGCCCAAATCCACATATCGTCCAGAATTCCTTCCACCTCGTGACCCCGGAACCGTCCGTCGTTCCACCACCCGCCCCGTCTTTCGTGGCGTTCGTGTAAGTGGGTAAACTTCAGAACGTCTTTTACGGTAAGTAGCCCGACCAACGTTCCGTGGTCCTCAACCAAAATCACCCGTGGACTAGAGAATAATCATCACCATCAGTTATGTGTAACCCGGCCCACGACCTGCCACGATAACGGGGTTGCTTACCCCATGCGTTTAAACAGTTGCATCGCAATCTCAAGCGGCAGTTGTGGCGACACAGTTAAAGGAGCCTGGTTTGTCCCAACCCAACTGTCAACACTGTTCCGATCTTTCACGACTGAGACACTACCTGTTGGACCCAAGGCCAAAATTTGATAACGTCCTGCGTCGAGGTTGATTCAATGACCTCGGCGGATAACTCATCCTCGATCGCAACCATCGGTCCTGCGGGGCGAAGGCCGGGCATACTCAGAGACGGCATGTCATCGTTGGCATGCGCGTCATCGCCAGCAAAGGAGCAGAGCACATCCGGTCGGATATCCTGCACCTTACCGGCCATTTCTAAAGTATCCGTTGGTTTGCCACCCCAGGGTAGGCGTCACCAGATACGTACCGATTACGTATCGCACTTCTCGCCGCCCAATATACCCGACCAGCGTCTTACGGGCGTCGTTCGTGACGATGGGGAATCCTTTCACCGTAGCGCTATTCAGCAGTGTTTCCACCTCCTGAATCGTACCAGTAACGGGGAGTGTGTGCAAGTCCCGCTTCATCACTCTCGCGACTAGGTGAAAGGACTAATTTCAGTGGTTTTACGGACCTACTGCGGAGGAAGAGACTGACCAGGAACATTGAACGCATGGTCCTCTTTCTCCAGGAACGGATAACCGTTGAACTTGATCATTTCATCAGCAATACCATTCGTACCAAGGAAATCTCCGACAGCCTTCGTGACCAGAACGACGATCTGACAAATGGATCAGCCTTGCAGAATCAGTGACATGGTGACTTGCTTACCATAGTCGGGAGGATATATGTTAGAGCCCCTGTCAGCTCGAACATGATCACGACTACGGTCACTGTGATTCTCATAATACCGCTGCACATCGCTTAGTGCTGAGACATAATATGCGACTTCCTCCGTTACCTGAGAGCGGCAGCGGCGCCGAGAAACGCATACGTCCCGGGTGTGATGCATGGCACGTCCGGCTGACATACTACGAACATGCCGGATTGCTCGTGGTCCCTACGCGGATGAAATCGTTGGGTGACTTGCCGGTGGAAAGCACAGGACTCACTTATAGATCGCCTTGACGATGATCCCAACCAGCCGCCCAAAGTATGCCCCAATGGCCATCGATGGAACGAAGATGCCGGCTGGAACTTTGGCCCCATACGAAATAATGACGAGCAAAACACGTACGACAGTCGCCAGGAAAAGCGAGTTCACCATCGTCCATTGAGCCGAGGTCCTAAGTCCAACATTCATGACCGACGCGGGAGGTGAGGGACATGAATGAGACTTACTGACAGAGGTTGTCGTAATCCCCATTGTTGTCACACTCTCTGAACAATATCGACATACTCTCCGTCATATCGATCCTCAAAAATCGATTGAAATATCCGACCATAGCTGTGATAACAGCAAGGGTTACAGCCTCGGTCACTCCGTGATTCGTGAGGTGCCGACGACGGAAAGCGGCGACCTCCAGGTTTAATTTTACGACTATGGCGCCGTATAGACCCTGGGACCGACGTCGGCCGATGGCACGAAGAATGGCGCACTTCACTCACACCGAAGATTCCGAGGATTATAAAAAATATAATCTCGAAGAAATGCCAATCACGATCGTAGGTGACTTGGAACAACACCAGCTTCCCCGTTCGGAAGGGGTTCATGACCTGGAGGTCCGCCCAAACTCAGATATATGACATTGAGACGCCGGAAGTGAACGTACGGAAAGCGTCACGGTTGCCACGAGAGCACAGAAGAAACTCCTCCAGAGCGTCTTGATACTGAAGTGGTTACTCATTTCCTAGGCACTTTCGATGAGGCCTGGGGCGACAGGTAGAAGGAACTGCTTACCTCTATCGAGAACAACACGCCTCCAATCGGGGAACCAAACGCAACAGCGACACCGGCCGCACTGGCCGCGGTCACGATCTCCCGCATTTTCCCTACGGGCGTGGATAAACCAGGTTCCGGTCACAGCCAGAGGAACGTCACGTACCTTGACTCTGGGAAAACCGTCCGAAGAGCCCAGCCACGAGACTCCCAATACAACATGCAACGTGCACGGACGGTCCTTCCTTACCGACCGATAGCCCAGAAGCTATGACCAAGGGCTAGTGAATTCACGAGAAACGTCCAGAGGCAAACCGAGAAAAATTCCCCACCAAAGTCAAACTTTTTATCACGAACGTCCAGGGCCCGAGATACCCTTTCATGATGAACCCAGCCAAGATACACTTGATCTCGGATATCCCAGAACCCGCAGCGTATTTTGCTAGCGCTCGAACGAGTCGGGCGGCAATAAATGCAAACGTTCCCTGCAGCCCGCAAAGATGTCAGCCAACTTAACTCGGTTTTGGTCGAGGAAGCGAAACGTACGGCAAAAACGACATAGATCACCCATCTAGCAATAATGTAGTCGCTCCAATCGTGCCAGGAGTCGCAGGCCGAGTCTTCTGTATCGATTTCCCAGCAACAGAACTGCTGGTTTAGCCACCAACCGTCATAGCAATAACCCATCTTGAGGTCGGAAAGCCATTCGGTCACGATAGATATGAGGGCTGCATTTACCCCGATACAAATACCTAGCCAAAGTCCGCAGTCTTGTCAACCTCGGGAACATGTGATTGAACCACCGCGGACATACCGACGAGACTGACAACGAACCAACTCTCCCCAGCCACAGCGATCTTCCGCATTTGCGTCCACAGCCAATGAAACGTTATTCTATCATTCGGGTCCGAGTACACGGCGTTATTGAGACGCATCCGCCTGTTCCTCTCAATGATAGAGTCTTGTATCCAGTCTGTCAAACGTACGGCGCGGGGATTCAGTCTAAGGACGGCGACGGTCTTGCCTGGACGAGGAAGGATCCACCTATCGTCGTGAAGTCTTCATACTTCCTGTACCCTCGCGTCAGGTGCACAGCGGGCTTGGGAGGAGCGTTCTGTACTCACTGGATCTCAGATATGTTCTCGGACTCGCGTGTGGGTGTGTCAATTGTGTGATGGTTAACCATGAAGCCGGTCGGAGTAGACGTCAGTCGCGGCAGCGCGGCTGATGGGATCCGGACTGTAGTGGAACAGCCTACTCGGGCGCACACTGCGGTAACAAAAACTAATATGGTATTCTAGGAAGTAAGGGCGAGAGTACAAATGCGATATAAACCCGAGAACGTTCTCGAGAAGACGAAGGGTTGTCGAATCTGCACAATTCTACACCATGCTGACGACCTTGCTACCATCTACGATTCCGTTCAAGCTCTTTGCTTGGACAGTACCATCGACACCCTTTCGGGCAATAAGCTCGTCCCACCACCCGAACAAGAAGTCACGGGCAATGAGCTTGAACCACGGCGTGAAGGTGTTTTCTGCAAACGGCTCAGTCAATGCCGCATTCTCCGCTCACGAATACTCACTGGGGTCCTCAAACATATCCTGAAGTTCCTTCTTGCTCACGTACTTGTAGTTCCGAATCTCGTTCAAGTTCGGGGTGACATCGACATCAGCGGTGAGGAACAAAATGTAGTCGACTGGGTCGGAAGATCAGCATAATCCATATTGTGGAGAGGTCTGCTACAGGTTTACCTTCGTGTTCGCCCCAGATACCGTCTGAAGGGGCCAGATAATGGATCTTGGTCAGGTACTGGAACTCGTCGATTGGGGTTTGGGCCTTTGGAATCCCAAGTTCGTGTTCCAACTTCCTCGAGGCGGCAACTCGCACACCAAGCTGGTCCTTCTCGACCTTCTCGACCTCGAAATCGTCCAAGGGATGCGAACAGCATGTGTTCGTCCACATGTCTGGGAAGGTAATCTTTTCCGACGCACGCTGCTGGAGGAGCAGCCTCGCATCTGAGGGCCGGAAAATGAAGGCGGAGAATGCCCGGTGCAACAACCCCTTCCTGATGTTCTCCATCAGGTGGCCTACAACACTATCAACATATGGCCAGCAACCAGTGAAATGTCGTTGCGTACAGGTCTTCTTGTCGCCAGCACCATATGCTGTGTCCTGAGCATCGACGAGGATGCATCGTTCCTCCATAAGTTTCGACTGCTCGGGGTCATAATTCGACAAATTGATCGTGGCCAACTCTGAGGGGAGGCTGTTCGCGATGGCAACACCAGCCATATCCGACTTTGTTCTCGAGGTGTGGTTTGAAAAGGGGAAAGGCGAGCAGGGAGACCTGGGGTTATATAGGGCGGCAGAGACAAAAAACGGTCTGAGACCAGGACTAGTGGTACGACTAGACAACAAAAGTCGGGCCAGTTCCGTTCTGACGGTAAACATCATCTTCCCGAAAAGATGGACGAATGAAACGATCGGGTCCCGCAAATATCCGGCGCCGGTCGTTCATCCAACCCTCCTCTCCCATGTCCCAGATACTACAAACCTAGTGGATCCTATTTGATCGTAATCTCGATTCTCCCATACGGTTCCTCTTGCTCCAATCTGACCAGGTCTTTGGTTGAAAGTACTGGGAGGCCCTCATCAATCGTGACTTCACGGGCCCCCGGGTATGTGAGACACTCACCGAGGCAGTGGTAAAACGCAGCGGCGGCGACACGCCGTGTTTCCGTACTGGACGCCTTCGGTACGACGTCATCAAAGCTTAGAGCGTCAGTCCCAGGCAGTGTTTGCAATAGCATCCTTGCATATCTACCAATGACCACTCAGAACGCCGTCCCCCCACCCGATATCGGACTCACTTTAGGAAGTCATGCGACTTGCGCTCAAGGTTCTTCAAGTTTTCGTCTGGTTGCAGCGAGGCCACGGAAGTTTCTTCATCCGGGACTAACACGCTCGTGAGCGCCTTATATCATGGGTATTCCTGGGACCGCACCTCGAAATTGAAAGTCATCCGCCAACGGACCCTCGTTCTGGAAACTGAATGGCGCTGGAGACCCCGCAAGACTTCTCACCAAGGAGCCCTCTCTTCCGCCCGCACTACGAGAACGGCGGAGGAGCCCCCCTCCGATACCGGAACTGATGTTTGGTGTCCCAAATCCGACGCCAAAGTCGAGCCCCGCAGAGGAGCCGACTCCCGCGTTATCCCAGGGGAACAAAGAGCTTTTTTGAGACTCGGCGGTGGGCTCCTCGATTTCTCTCGCCGCAACGTCCAGGTGGCTGCCCACCACAGATGGTGGGCGTGACGCGTGCCGAGCTTGGCCGGGTTCCTATGGGAGAGCAACGCGTAAGGGTGATATTGATGGCGTCTAACATGAACCTGACCTCCGAGGACCTTAGGCGGGCGGACTCTGCCTCTCTCTGAAAGTGGTAATCTATGGCTGGGGTCAGTTGTGAATTATTGTCCGCAATCGTCCGCCATTACCGATGTCCATGCCCTCCTGCTGCAGGTCCATACCATCGACCTGAGGGGGAATCTCCTGATCCCTTGCGGGGGACGGTCCGTTGGTCCGACGCCGTTTCCTCGGAGGCTCTGGCCCTGGAAGATTGATAAACACAGGGAGAAAGAACTGCGGGGAACCTACCCTTCTCTGTTACTTCCCGAATCCCCATTCGTGCATCAAATTGAGTCTTCAAGTTCTCTCTCCAGAACTCGACTATCTCTGGCGCCGTTACTAGAGGGGTGGGGTTATTGTCAAGTTTTATCGAACCTTAAGAGAAAAACCTCACTGCCGTGGGGTACGGCCCAAAGTAGTTGATCGAAAAGCAACATGGCTTCTCTCTCTCTCCTTTTAACCTCCGTCTCACTTCGTAAAACATCTTGCCTTTGGATGTAAGTCTCCCGGATTTCTTTGAGCTCATCTCTGGTAAGTTCCGTTTGCCCGTCCAGAAAGTTCTCTCCTCTTTTACGCCTATCCCGTGTCTTACGAGGTTTCTGATCCGGTTGTGCATCAACCTGTGTCGGTGTTGCACGAGGGGTGGATACGGTTACAGTACTTTCCTGTGTCCCTTCTAAAGGAATGGCGGCCAGGGGTACGCGGTTTTCTAGTGGTATGGTTCAGGGACCGTCTGGCTGAGTGTTCGTCAACTCACCCTTGTCTGAGTCGGACAAGAGCTAACGGGCGAGTTTCAGGTGAGGTTTCGGGGCGCAACTACGATCTTACTTACCTTCTCCCGAGACGGCGCACTGAGTTCTGGGAGTCCCACAACCACAGGGTCCGCATACTGGAGGTCGCCGCACATGTCCAGGTCCGCGTCGAGGCCATTTGTTGCCTGTGTTAGTAGGGCTTCGCCTATCCCACTATGGTCTCTTTCAGCTTGGCTTGCTACTCTGGCCAGCATTACCGACTCACTCAATGGGTTGGTCACCACCCCACCCTTCGCCGAGTTCCTTGGCGAGCTCATCGGCAATGTCGGGACCATCCACCGGGATCCCCGGAGCTCCAAACAGGTTGTCATCAAACCCGTACGGATCAACTTGTGAGGACTGGACCGCGTCTCCAGAAAACGATAGGTCCATCGAATTGGAGAATATATGACTGTGGTCTTCAGGGAGGGTGTACAAATTCGGTCGCCCTACCTCGGATGAAGGGGGAGGCATTGCCTCCGAGACGTTCTTCTTCTTCCTCTGTGTTTTGCTCTTGGCTTTGGGGTCGTATTCTTGGTCATCTAGAGATCGGATAGTCAGCGTCCCCAAAGGTGCCTTTTCGTAGATATGCATGGTTCACCTGGCCGCATATCTTCCCAGTCCTGAAGGTAGGGGTTACTCAGAGATCGTGTGCCACGGTCCAAGGCTGGGACTTACCATAAAGGTAATCGCAAAGTCGAATGCCATATTCCTCGCAGGGTCGTTCGGGAGGTTTAACGCTTCCGGTCTGCCTGGGGTCAGATCAAGCGGGAGGGAACCCGTCAAGCGGCTGACCTAAGAGTCGGCTGATTCATCTGAAGCGTCACTTCTGTGCTCGTGAGTGCAAGATCTTGGAAAGTCCTTCGCAAAGAATTGAAGCAGGCAGTCACGTCGACAAGAAAGATTTCGTGTTTAACTGCGGTATCCGCACCTGGTCAGCGTGAAACCAGCGCTTCAGGTGTGTGCCAACATACCTTGAAAGACGCTGCCACGATGCCACTGGTATCAGCACAAGGATGTGGTGCTCTAGTCTGGCACGTACCGAGCAACGCCTACCATAAGGTTAGACGATAATCGAAGGGCCAGTGGCTCCTTAGGTTCGGCGATGAGATCGCATAGCTGCGAGATATCCGCGGTTAGAACGGATCGCCTCGGGAGTTTCTTAAACGATGATTTGGAGCCCAAGGTAGCGGCCAGCCTTTTCAAAACGATTTAGACGGCTCTTGGATAGAAGGAGGCGACCTACCATAGAAGACCAAAGCCGCTATCCCTTCGGGACAGTAACTCGGGAGTGAAGAACATTGGGGTTAACAGTTAGGGTAACGGAGCAGAACGATGAGGATACAACGAAAGCTGATTATTGGATCGACACGAGGGTAGGTAGCGATACACGGAAAGGCGAGAGGAGGGAAGAGAGAGAGAGGAGGGGGATAGTGGAAAAGAGAGGGAGACATGACGTCCGAGATTATAACCAAGACTCGAAGACCCAGAGTTGCAGCTCGGGGTTAATTCTGGACTGGCCAGCAAAAAGGTGTTGAACTTTCCTAAAACGGACGAGACGCGTCGGAGTAACGGAAGGAGAAACGGGAGACCAAAAGCGTGTCATACTTTGACCGCTGCGGCTGCTGCTCGCCTTCGTTTATTCCCCCGCCTGATTTCGCCCAGGTCTGCCTCTATCTCAAAGTCTTTGGCGGAAGAGAGTCCACCGCCACTCTTCCCAAGCCCGCCGGCTATTTGAGCTTGGAATCCGCCTCCCTTGTTCCGCCTTCGTCCGTTACCACTTGTTGTGGTCCCAGAATTGCCATAAGGTAGCTGCGTCGACGTGAGGGGGAGGGGGAACGGGGAAGGCAGTTCGTCGATTGACAGTGAGTGTGGGTTGACCAACGGTCCGACTGTTACGGGACCAGGAGCAGTGCCGTTAGGAGTCGTCGTCAGAGGCGAGTGCGGAGGGGATCCTCCGAGCTGATTCCTGAGCTTTCGCGTTATATGCGGTCGAGATTGTGAATCCAGGCTAACATCTGAAAAGTGGGTGCCCGTTAGTGAGATGTCTGAGCGGGAAGTGGGGAGCGTACGAACCTCCGACGTTTCCCTCCCCATCTTTTTCTTCCCTCGCCCTTCGCCTTCGTTCTTCGATCCCCTCAAGCAATCGTTTTCGAATCATGTCCCTTCCGCGCTTCCACTCCTCCTCCACCCGATCACGTTCTTCCTCGTAGGCAGTCTCGATGATATCCAACTCTCGTTTTTCGTCCATGGTGATTTGTGTGAGCAACGCGGACCTTTCGATCGTAAGTGGGTATAGTCGTAAGTTGTATGCTGGTGACGTCTCTGGTCGAGTGGATATTTGGACCCCAGCGCTCGCCAAAAGAGTTATACTGTCCGCGTAATGTCTTCCTACACTGAATCAAGGTATCAAGTATCAGCCAGAGCGTTCCGATACTGGGGGAGGCCGAACAACGGGAAGGAGGAAGGAAAACACGCACTCGTCCCGATGTTCATTCATCTCCCTACTCAGCCGCCCTGCGAGCTCTTTCCGTTTGCGTTCCCGCTTGGGGTCATCACCCGCGTTATCTGTTTGCGAGAAACAATCGAAAGTAGAGTCAGTGTTTGCCAAGCAGCAGGGATAGTGGGGACCGTCGTCGGTTGGAGGTGGCGGCAGGAACGTACTTTGCACCCTACTCGGGCCAGCACTGTGATGTGAGGATGAATATAGAATCCCAGGATTGATATGGTGAGCGCACCTCATATTAAACACTCCGGGCTGAGGGGGCATGCCACGATGCAAGTATCGAGATCGTGTACGCAGAGGGAGGTTAAGGCAAGTCTGCGAGCTGACGCCGCACTGAAAGGACCGAACGCCAGTTTCGCCTCGTGACCTCGGAACCATCATGCCATCAAGCGCTCGGCGCCTGTTTGATCGGATTTGTCGCGAGGTACCGTTCCGACACCCAGGGCCAAGCGAGAGTCAGGATTGCTTTACGACTCGGATGGGTGCGATAAGTATGCTGAAATAAATAATCGTGTGTTCGGGAATGCAGAATACAGAATGTAAGCACGGAGGCAGATGCTAAATACTAAAGGGTTTAGACCCTCGTCCACTTCTTACCCCCCATTCCGACCAACCTCCCAAACAATTCGTCTCGTTCATAAACCAGTGCGAATTTTTCTTTCCTTTCTCCTTCCTCTTGGCTTGCGTCCTTGACTCTCACAGAAATTCCCTTTGGTATCGCCTTCTTGATACCAACGATGTCTTCCACGGAGATCTCCAACTTGGGTCCCCCAAACACAGGCGTAAAGTAGAATTTTTCAGTGGAGACTGTGATGACTCCAGGAACCTTGCCGTATTGTGCAGGGTAGGCTGTGGATTCATTCGTGAGCGGTGCTTTCGACAATAGGATTCAAAAGGTCCCTCTCACATCGGCTATTGTCTTGCTGTCCAGCCTCTCGCACTGCAGTTGGCGCGAAGTTGTTATGGACGAACTGGCAAGGATTCATCAGGTCCCTCGAGCTTGACCCTACAGAGGAGACGCTTACTCGCTGACCTCCCACAGCTTGATACCCAGTATCCGCGACAGTCTTCAGTACAGACACGCCCTGCTTGAGGAATCCCTTCGGTTTGCCGTCCTCGTTGGGATCACGAGAGAGCGTATCAGGAGAACCACCGACTTCGGTCAGCGTGTTTTTCCGCTTTCGGTTTAGAGGTTTGATATCTTGACCCCTAGCCACACGTTGGGCAATCAGTTCCATTGCGTAGTCCGCATCGGTGGGGACGCCATGCAGAAGCGCCAAAAGCCTGGACAGTACTGTTAGAAGCTGGACAATTCGTGGCGAACCACTACTACCTTCTGTGGTCGCCGGCCGGGAGGGCAACTAAGATAGGAGGAACGTGCCAGAAGGCAAAGCCCAAAACGAAATACATTATCTTGGCTAACAGTGGGGCGGGTAGGATGAGTGTGGCGAAGCCGATGACCCCCAAAGCCTGTGAAGAGGATCAGCATACATCAAGTGCAACACTTCGACGGTACGCACAATACTGAATGAATATGAAGCGGATGGTTTCCTCCATAAAAAGAGGCTAGGCAATGGTCAGCCTGGTCCTTTTGGTTGCCACTCCACACACTTTTTGAGCCTTTCCAGTCCATCAGCAAGTTCACACAACGCTTCCAACGCCAACGCTTTGAGATCCTGCTCCTGAGACTTTTCCGCAGGGTCGTCCGCGGCAGTGATGTCGCTGTCAATTACCGCCGCACCATCGCTCATTACGCTTGCTGTATCCCCTGACTGCTTCACTTTATCCTTGGCCTTGTGGATCTTGCTCTTCCTGTAGACTTTCAGGGTTGCCCAAGCATCGAGAAGGCCAAACGGAGTGGTGCCAGTGAATCTTGCCTGTAATTCTTCACCAAACTCGCTAGCCTTGTCGATGTGTCCACGGTGCTCACGGAGTTGTGCTAAGCTGGGATACGGGTGCATCCTTCGGTCCAAGAGGACATAGAGGAGATAGAAGATGAAGGAGGGGAGCAAGAGATCGTTCACCCACAACACCCAGTAACCCTGAAAGAGAAAGGGCCGTCAGCATATCAATCTCTCAACCTGTGAAGGCACACACAATGCAGAACACAAGGCTCCTATTTTTATCCTCCCAAAGTGCAAGCGAGACCAAATTGTCGACAACGAACTGAAGTCCAGGCTCCAGGGCCAAGTATAGCCGCTGGACCGTAAGGCGAAATCTGCTGATTGTAAATGGTGGGATCTTCTTCGTCGTTTTTGGGAGGTACGGCGCGACGAATCTCTAGAATTGCCATGAGGAATTGTGCAGTAAGGACTTGGCTCTACACTGACTTGTGCGATTTGCTCAGATATCGTCTGAGGCTGTTCACCGCCGTGGGGCAGTCCGAGGTTTTCGCCAAGTTCGTTCAAAGATACCCAGTCCTTGTCATCGTCGTCATCGGGCTCTTCGGCAACAATCCGGGCTGCGACAGCTGATAACTCCACGTTTCCATTAGGCCGGCCATAATCGTCCAACTTGACTTCGTTCACATGCTATGGAGGTGATGGGTCGATAAATCGACGCTATAACAAGGAATAACCTACCGCTGAGAAGAGGCGAAGGAAGCGGTCGATCTCTTCGTCGTCGTAGAGGTCGCGAAGCTCCTTTTCTGAAAGGGTAGCCTCATAGGCCGAGTCTGCGGTTAGTGAACGCGCCCTCCCTGCGTGGTGTACAGGTGGCGGCGGGGGAGCCGTCACCTGGGAGTCCGTGATCGAGTGGAAGGAACTCGCACGGGAGACCGGCGGAGGCAACTCAAGCGGGTTGGTTGGGTATTTCGGTGGTGGTGTGGGGGTCCCGACAGGTCCTACATCTGCGCTCGATGTGGATCCAACGCCGTTCTCGAAAGACGAGCGGGGGTCACCGGGGAGATTTGGAGGGACTGTTGGGGGGAGTCTCTGGATCGCAGGGGTGTAAGGTACCTCCAACGGCGGGGCTACTTGGGAAGGTGGGAGTTCAGCAGAGTAGTCGAACCTGGCATCTGGCCGGGGTGGGGGCCGAGGCGGCAGCGAAGGATGTGAAGGGTGGACAGGCGGTGGCGGCGAATTGAAGTTGCTTGAACGAGTGTGTGGGTTGGGAGACGGCGGTCTGGCGGCTGGGTGTCTTGGCGGTGGTGGGGCGAGGGTTCTGTTCCTAAGTTCAGACATGGATGATGCTAAGAGAGAAGGGGACGCTGTATATTGGGCATCATGAGCGGCAGCCTTTGGCGTTGCTGATTGAATATTGATCAGAGGATCAACCCCGTCAGTGTCACGGTCATCCCTTTCTCAACCACGTGAGGCTCGCGCTCCACGGCCAACCAACAGTGCCCTTGCGCGTTCATCTCAAGATTCCGACCTTGCAAGATGGCCGAACCTCAGCGGAATCGACCCTCCAACCAATGGATCCATACCGTCCGCGCAGGGATGGCGAACGACAACGGTCGGACCTGGTTTGATGCCAAAGTCCAGGAACACGGTTTCGACTTTCTCGACGATTACCTCGACAGGATCCTCGCACAAGCCAAGCAACCTCAGTCAGTCGCGTTCCTACGTTCGTCGCGCTACCCTGCTCATATTGTATCAAAGACCATTTATTGAGCTCGTTAAGACGCCGGGCCGGAGAAGGAACCCGCAAACGAAAGGCAAATCTAATGTTCCGTCATCGAGCAGGCTCCGGTCTGTTTTGACAGCCTCCATCGAGGTGCGAACCTTTAATGCTACTTGGGTTGAAACTAACGTTAGGCTTAGGGACCGGAAACAGAAGACGATCAGACACTCCCGCCAAATGCTTTCGCACAAGCTCTCATCGATGCTGGAAACGAGGAGGACACTTTCTCGCGTCCGATATTGCCTAGTGCGCAATTAGTCGTCCCCACAACTACCAACTCGCAACTATCGCCAGTTGTCGAGGTCTCCTATCAGGCAGAACAAGTGGCCGAACCAACGCCGGAACCCAAACCACCAGCCAACGCAGCGCGTCCTGCTGTCCGACCACCCAGTCCCGAACCAGAATCGCAGCGAGATGAGATTGTTGTCGACGAGCCCGCGAATGGTACACCCCCTTCCCCACCAGAGTCACCTATGGCTATGTCTCCAGAACTGCCCCCGAAGAATGCATTGCCAACGCCGTCCGATGACGAAGCTGAAACAATCCCTGAACAACACCCACCCCCAACGACTGCCCCCACCAGATCCGTGGAGAAACCTGCCGTTGTACATGATCTCTTCAAATCTCCCCCTCCCCAACCAGAATCTTCCGCCCGCCCTGGCCCATTGCGAACATTACAAACAACGGAGAGACCCGACCTGAACGCCAAAACCGCTCCCCTCCCGACTCCTGCCACCAACGTCTTCACACCTCTCCCTCCCCCCACTGATATTCCTGGCACAAGACTGATGCGCAAGGCGAGTGCACCACAATTACAACAGAGTGTACCCGCGTTCGTTCGGGATCCTGTGTCCCAGCCAACACCTGCTCTACCCAAACGTACTTCTTGGCTGACGAAAGCTCGAGAGGTCCACCAGGAAGCAAAGGCCCTGACACATACCAAGCGTACAGAGCCTCAGCCTGGTCCTTCCGAGTCTTCCACGGCCGCCACCAATAATCTGGCGAAATCTACCAAACGAAAACCTTCCGAGGTCTTCGATGGGGTGCTCATCCCGTCTCGGCAGAGTGGTAAGGTCCAGAAGGTGACCGAGACGGACGTACAGACGAATGCATTCAGGGAACAGCGGGAGAGGGAGAAGGAACAGGAACCTCTCTCCGATTTCGACATCCTCGACGAAGAAGACGCCCTCCACACATTGAAACGCACGGTCGAGGGATTGGGGTCTCGTACCGGGAAGAGTACTGGCAAGTCCATTGGAGGGTTGGCTGCTGCTGCCTTGGCTGAGGCAAGGGCCACGGCCGAGGCAAGGATCGCAGAAAAGACCGAGAAACTTACTGTGATCGAGCCTGAACCTAAACAACCAGAGCCACAACAATCGGAAGAGAAGAAGGTCGAGGCACCGAAGCCGGATCCACCGCAACCCCAGAAGGAGAAGAGCCCTGTTCCCCAGCCTGCGAGCGTAAGGAGTTCGCTCCACAACAAGGAGAGGGTCTTCCAGCCCCCATCTCAGGAGGATGTGATCAAACTCAAAGCTCATAAGGACGACATCAGCAAAGGCAATGACCTAGCTCAGCCCTCGCGATCTATTTCGAGACCGCCCCCGGTCCACCAGCCTGTCTTCTCGAAACCCGTCTTTACTGCTCCCAAGCCCAAGCCAATGTCCCCCAAACCACCGACGGTCACGAACGTTGGTCTACAACCCTCCTTCTCGAACTCGGGCAACAACAGGCTTGACGATGCCCCAACGCCTACTGCCTGGCTTCTCGAAAGCCAGGAGAACCGGGACAGAGACGACCACGGCGACAATACGGCATTTTCTACTGCTCTCTACGATACGCGGAACGATATTGGCGGGCCCGGTAGCGACTTGGACGAGGGCGATAGTTGGCACGATGGCGACAAGTTGAACCCCATCTGGAGCACCTTGGATTTCGAGGGGGCCCAGAGAGATGACGAAACGACGTGGAGTACAATTCCGACCCAAAATCACACTTCGTCGACACAGGGCTTCCATTCGAACCACACCGAATCCAGTGCGGGCACAGGGCACAAGACGACGAAATCGAGGGAGGAGAAAGAGAAGGAAAGCCTGGAAATATTGGGATCGGCGGGTCCAGATGCTCCTCCGCCGCCTCCTAAGGATGACAAGGTGTTGGAGCAGAAGGCACAGGAATTCCCGCGTGAGATGGCTCACGAAAATGGCGATGTTTCGATGGACGTCGATGTCGTCGAACAACCGACGAGGGTTGATTCCGACAAGGTGGAGATACTTCCATTGCTTTCGTTGGCCATGCAAAAACTCACAAATTCCGTAACAGTCCACGATAGCACCTTCAACCTCCCAAGGCGGACTGCTCTCGAACGCTCTTAAAACCGTTGCTGGTGTGTTTGGAGCTGGTAAGAAGGCGAAAACGCCTGAACCTCCGAAGAGCTTGCAAATGGCTGCTTTGATAGCCAAGAAGGTGTGTCGAATTAGCCTGGCGGGCCCTCTGGCACTTTACTTATCGCACACAGCAAAAGGAGGAGGAAGAGAAGAAGGCAACGAGGATGAAGGAGATGGAGCTGCGAAGACAGCAAGTCGCCGAAAAGAAAGCAGACGAGGAGAAGGCAAGGCAAGCGGAGGAGGAACAAAAAGCTAAGCTTGAGGCCGAGAAGAAGAAGCGCGAGAAAGAGGATGACGCGAGCAAGAAGCCACCAGCGAAGCCTTCGGCGACAACAAAGAAGGTCGGTCGTGGTAACCCTCCGCTCCTTCGAACTCGTTTTAATTGAATTTTAGGTTCCGGAGGATGCTTCGAAGAAGCGAAAGGTGGACGGTGACGGTTCAGCGTCTGAATCGCAGTCATCACAATCATCAAAGCCTCCTAGTCAGCAACCGACCCAGCCCAAGTCGATTCTCAAGATCCACGCGCCTTCGAAGGAGACCACCCCCGCGCCGCCTCCGAAACCCACACTCACCACTGCCCCCTCATCAGATACCACCAAAGCCAAAGTCACCGCGACACCCCTCAAGAAAGGCACGCCAAAGCCCAAGGGCAAGGGCAAGGCCATGCTCGATGACGAACTCCAGCCCTCGCAGATCATCAAAAGCGACATGGCCGCGCGAGCACGCGCTAAACTGGATCCACCCCCAACCACCTCCGAGAGCATAGAACTCCCAGAAATCGACTCGGAGTACTCGGATTCCGACGACGAAGATAGGAAAAAGAACTTTGATCCACCGGACTGGGCGCAGCAGGCGAACGTGACCAATGCCTTACAGACGCTCAGTAGGGTGAATCCGGATAACATATTCGGAGCTGTGCAACCGCTGCAGATCGAGGATATGTTCAGGACTAGGACCAGCAGATTCAGGGCTCGGACGAGTTCGGCGAACTGGAGCGGGACCGATGGGTTGACGAAGGAGGAGGAGGAGGACTACGTGAGGCGGATGGGTTTCCAAGAGTGATTTTGGTTTGGGGTGTGTTTTCTGGACGTTTTCTGTTGTCTTGCATTCAGTTTGTTTTCACTTCAAGTCGCTGTCTCGCGGTCCATGCACCGCGCTCATCCATGGTTATCGAAGTTGTGGTATAATTTGAGGAGTGGGTATTTCTAGCCAGCGGGCTCTAGGGAACTGGCTTGGCGTGGTTCCTCGCCAACACGGCAAGCCCTCCCAGTCCTCCCACCCCAGGAGCTGGGCGTGAGCGCTTGAGCGAGGGTAACAACGCGTCAATGGTGAACTAGCCATACTTCACGCCCGCCTGACAGCTGTCTCGCTTACACCGTCGAAATGAATCATATACTAGCACCGAGGAAGTAACTCTGTCACGATTCACAGTTACACCACGAGGTCCATAGCACAGTGGAGTGACGGGCTAGCGGATTCCCCAGTTGAACTTTAAACGTAAAACCCTGATCGTGCTGTGACCGCGGTTGGGCACTGGGGAACCCAGATCTGATCAGGCCAATCACGGCGGGGGGAAAGGAATATGGTGTATAAACAAAACTAGGCAAGAGG
>Ga0307511_10000901_pt1 | contig 31294 bp, 44 predicted proteins | sample 13_EM_MG_FD_200266 | JGI IMG/M metagenome (GOLD analysis project Ga0307511, IMG submission 200266) | Populus trichocarpa ectomycorrhiza microbial communities from riparian zone in the Pacific Northwest, United States - 13_EM | ecosystem: Host-associated > Plants > Roots > Unclassified | place... | reverse complement strand
ACTATGTAATACACGGAGACCTGAAAGGGGTAGGTGATTTATCTGTGTCGTCTCACGCCGCACTGAAAACATTTGGCTAGCCCAACATTCTTGTTGACCGCAACGGCAACGCCCGTTTGACGGACTTCGGGCTCACCTCAGTTGCTCGTGGGTTGAGCTCCATTCTTGTATCGAAGGTAAAGGGGTATACCACCGCATGGGCTGCGCCAGAGGTTCTTCTCGAGGAAGGAGACAAAGCCACGCCGGAAGCAGACATTTTTGCTTTCGGCATGGTCGTGATAGAGGTCGGTCGTCGTGCTTCCCTACCCCTAGTACTTGAGTTCGCCTGACAATTGAACCCCGGTCAAGGCTTTCACAGGGAGGTACCCATTCAGCGGTTTCACAGAGTTGGAAATCGGTCAGAAGATTATAGGCGGTGAACGGCCAGCTCGTCCGCAGGAGGTGCAAGAACTAGGTTCGGAGTCGGTATGGGAAATGACGATCAGATGTTGGCAGCAAGACGCTGCCCGTCGGCCAAAAGTGAAAGAAGTGGTCGAACTCCTACGCGAATGGTCAGTGTTTCCCTCTCTATGGAGCCAGCGTCATGATGTGCTTCCTGCAGTTATAATCTACGCATCCCGAATCCACCCTCGTCCAATCCAGCTCCAGCGGGAACCCCGGAGCGTTTCAGAGAGTCCCGCACCACAAAACGCGACGGACCATGTTCCTGTAACCTTATGTGACCTTTCTGTTGATTATTTGTCATCGTACCATCCAGGTCCGAAGCTTATATGATTTCGTGCGTCCGTTTGGCCGACGCGCCCTGGTTTCGAACTGCGTTTGGGGGAGACCAGGAACTTGGTATCGATGAAAGTTCCGGACGTTATCGGGTCTCTCGAGGATTCTTGCAACGGGTTGGGATGGTCATGACCGGGATTGCAGCGTGACGTATTTGAAGTTCGAGAGAAGTTCGGGAGTCACGCGGTTCGCCGTATCACGTTGAGATAGCATCCGATAGTGTCAGCTTTCAGCTTCAGAATGCACGTTCACGTTCCTTCCAGAACGTGGTATGGTTGTTTGATCGGGACCAGGGACCAGCACACGATCCGTTGTCTCTGCCTGCCTCCGACTTTCCGGAGATCAGATCCTCCAACACGGCCTCCGGGGTCTTGGGCCAGTGAAGACCTTTGGGCGAGTTTTCGAACGATGTGGAATGGAATATGTGGCCGCGATTGTGAGGGCGATGGTGAGTGCGCAGATACTCTTCCGGTATTGGCGATGCCTGTGCAACTTCAAGATGGGTCAGCCGATCGTTGGCCTTCCAAGTTTAGTTGGGTGTCAGCTCTTGCTCCCCCACCCTCAAATCTCAGAGGGCGGTTACAGGCAGTCTTATGTAGGTGCGGTCACCCTCGCCAAAATATCCCGCGATCGAGTCATCCCTGAACGTATCAATTTCTTTCGCCGAGGAACGGCGGGTGACCGGGGACCGGGGACGCGTGAGGTTGGAACAGTGAGCGCCTTCTCTCGTTGAGCGAATCCTCATCTAGGAACATGAAACCGAAGGGAGGTAGCCGGTTTTTTCCATAGACTCGTCATACATTGATCCCCAATCCCTACCATGAAGGCCATGGGTTCTCGCGTAGCATTGGCACGTCGGATATGCATTGAACTTTTCGGTCTGCAAAGTTTATTCCTGAACGAAGGTATGCGAGCCGTCTCAGTTTCCAGAACGCGTGACTCAAAACCTGCAAGCGCAGACTTGGTATCTTGTGGTTGTGGGATTGAATCTCTCTCTCGAGCCATCTGCGGCAGGTTTCTGAAGCACCAGCAGGAACGCGATGGAATTGAATTCCATGCCGTTGTCTGGAGTTGCCAATGGCAGTGATAGCGGTTTGGTCGTCGGTTTGGGCGATCTGTCTACATGCTCGTATATTTCGTCGCACGCCGCGCTGGGAGTACGCATAACAAGTGAGTTTAGTGATCGTCAAACAGATCTCTGGGGGGCCCGTGGCTCCAGGCTACTGCCCTGTTCGCGGCCTAGCTCTAAGGGACCTACCCTGCGAGATGGGAGGTGACCTTCCCTACGAAGTGGGATGGGACCTTCCCTACGAAGTGGGATGGGACCTTCCCTATGAAGTGGGAGGGGAGCTTCCCTACGAAATGGGAGGGGATCTTCCCTACGAAGTGGGAGGGGATCTTCCCTACGAAGTGGGAGGGGACTTTCCCTACGAAATGGTCAAAATCTGCTGAAAAGACGCGTCGAGAGCTAGAACGTTTACCTCAAGCGAACCTTGAGCACTCCCTCTCCAGTGCTACCCAATGCATCGAGCTTCACGTGTACCAAATTGTCAACATGGTTTAGAAGCTGCACGTGGACGATCAACTGTGTTGGAAGTTGCGCAGCATTCACGGACTTACGGAGAAATTCCCTGTCGCACAAGTCTTGTCTCTCCCAAACATGGCTGTGGATGTCCGGCAGAGAACTTTGAAGGAGACCGACTGTTCGTGGTACCATTTGTTGGTTCCTATCAACCAGGTTCCTGGATACTCCCTGTCCGAGGTTTAGCGGCAGTAGCGTGGGGACGGACAAAACACAAACCATGTGTGTTCATCACCGGCTGTGGTTTTCGCGGTCAATGGAGTCGTGTAGTCCATTTTCCCATATTTAAACTTGACAGAAAACTGCCGTATCTTGGGTTTGGCGAACGGGATTTTAATGCTCTGCACCTCCAACTTCAATATCTTCGGTAGCTCCTCTATCGCACGAAATCTTGAGAAGGCATCACAAACTTGGGCAGACGATGGACGTTTCCCACCATCCATGCTCCAGCACTTCGTGAGGAGCTGCCAGACCGGGCCAGGAATCTCATAGGATCGTCGGGGCATTATTCCGGCCTGAATATTTGACCTTGCAGTAGCCTCATCACACCTGAGGTAGGGGATACTCCTCGTTAAGACCTAGGAAATCATAGTGAGGTTTCACATTTGACCCTGGGGTTGAGGGAACTTGCCTCGTAAGCGATCATGCCTATTCCGTACACGTCGTCCTCCTTTGTCAAAGTAAGGGAAGGCATGAGGGCAATTTTGGAACGTATGGTTTCCGGTGCCGAGTACCGGTGCTTGTCGATGTCTCTTAGAGATCGCAGTTCCAATCGGGCTGCTCCGCTGTCATCGATCGAGACATGGCTCTGTCTACAGCATTAAATCTCGTTGAGGAGAATGGAACTTCACGTACCGGTCTCAAGGAGCCTCCATCCACATCGTTCTCGTGTGCAAAACACAGTCCGTTTGCCACACCCAACAGCTGTGTGTGGATGCGGGTAAGTGTCGGGACGACGGGGTTGCGCGAATGGACTGGCCAGATCGAACCGATTCACATCTGGGTTCTTCTTCACATACTCCACGATGGTCCCATTTTTGTACCAGGGAGATACCAGACAAAAATCCGCGACGGTCGTTGATACCCCGTAGAAAGGGACAAGATTACCGTGCTCAAGGCCCCTCATTGATACTGCTTCCACGCAAAACCACTATCAATCCTCAGAACAACGATGAGCAACCTCCACTACGGATTGTGCGGGACGCTTACACTCTTGGTACCAAGTACGAGAGAGTCACTTCTGGACCTCCTGACAACCTTGAGTGCAACCGCCTCACCATTGTACCTACCCTCCCATATTTCAACCGTCGGGGAGATGCGCCGGGAATGGCGTCCCTTCCTCACGACACCCTCAAGTCTGTATGACGTTGGAACTGTACCATAGATGTGGCACCACGCGCGAAGTTCGGTTATATCTGTTACCCTTGGTCTTGGATTCATATGTGCGAGTTCCTAGGATAGGAGTATGATGAGAACTGGGAGGAAAGGCCACGGGCTGTGTCACCTTGGCAATCTCATCGACACAGCTTTGGACCACTCCAGATATTGACTCCTTTGAGTGATCACCTGGTATTGGGACCATGGGATGGCTTTCGGCATGTGGTGGTTCTGCCACAGGGGCAATGGGTTGAAATTGTAATAGGACTTCGGAAATTTGGAAGGTCGGTGGGCGTTTTGTTGGGATCCTGCTCCAGCATTTCTCAAGAAGCATCCAAATTGGATCAGGGATTCTATTTGAGGGCCGTTGAGGAAATTCACCCGCATGTACCTTCGACATGACAATGGTATCGGCACAGCCGGAGTATGGTCTGTCCCCCGTCAAGACCTAGGAGATCGACTGAGATCTAACCTTTGCTCCAGATGATACGAGATGGTGGGAGCTTGCCTCATAGATGACCATCCCCATCCCATACACGTCGCTCTCTTCCGATGTAAGTATCTCACCAACGCCTCCGATCCGATGAAGTTCTGGTGCCGAGTACCGGTCGTTGTCGGTGCCTCCCCTAAATTGCACACGGCCTGCTCTTGAAAAGTGCGATACAGCCATGATTGAGCTGTGGCCACGGGTAGACAATCGAGCAACACCATCGTCGTCGATCAAGATATGGCTCTATTGATAACATTAGTTCTAATCGGTAAGAACGCGGCTTTACATACTGGACTCAATGCGCTGTGAACCAGACGATTTTTGTGCAGGAAGCGCAATCCACTAATGACGCCGGACAACTATTCGTGGATGCGAGTGAGCATCGGGAGCACGGGGCTTTCTTGAACGTACTGACCAATACAAATCGATCGACATCTGGCTTCCGCTTCAAATAATCCATGATGTTTCCGTTTTCGTACCAGGGGAACACCAGGTAGAGGCCTACATTGGTTGTCGACACCCCATGGAAAGGGAGAATATTGCCGTGGTCGAGGTGCTTCATCAACACAATCCCGTTGCAAAACTGTTACACATTCGTCAGAACAACAGCGAGCTACATCCCACTCTTTGGATCACACAACGTGCTTACACTTTTGGCATTCTGTATATCAGATTCTCCAGGCCTGAGAACTTTGAGAGCGACCGTCTTGCTGCCATACCTGCCCTTCCAAATTTCGGCCCCTTGCGAGATACTTTGAGGATGATTTCCCTCCTTCGTAATGCCCGGAAGTTGATATGATGCTGGGATTGTACAATAGTAATCACACAACCTCAGAAGGTTGACCACTGCCTCTCCTCCTGGCCTTGAGTTCCTACGCGCGAGCTCCTGAGATAGGGATGTGATGAGAACAGGAGGGAAAGATACCGGGCCATTTTACCTTGGCGACCCTGTCAATGCGCCATTCGGCAGCCTTATGTATAGACTTCTCCAGGTGGGCGCCGGACTTTGAGGGTGTGGGGTTGTCAGCATGGGCTACGTGCATACTGTAAACGACAGAAACTACAGTTAGAATCACGGGAGCAATGAGGGTACGGTTCATTAGACAAGGTTCCGCAAGACGAGTTAAACACTATACTTCTGCTTGGCGAGGTCTCGCGGGTCTGGGAGTCCGTTTCGCCGGAGTGTTGTTGGGTTCCCGACGATGTTCGTGAGGTTGATTGTCCGTTCCCGGGCATCTGTGGGATAGGTGCATGGTATGTCACATCCTCCACCGGCGAGTAAGGAGTTAAACTGGATAAGGATACATTCAAAGTACGCAGTCCGTAGCTGCAGGAAATATGTCATGATGTTGATCCTATGGAGAAGGAGGATACTGACTATTCGCGTATGAGTCCGACCACTTCCGTCATCGTCGGTCGATGAGCAGGGTCTTGCTCCCAACATCTGACCGTCATGTTCCATAACGAGTCCGTCAGACCCAGTTCTCGCGCATCCTTCGGACGGTCGGGCCTTTTACCACCCATAATCATCGAAATGATAACTGATGTTGTGAAGCCGGTGAACGGGTACCTTCCTGTAAACACCTAGCCCGAGATTTAAACGTCAGACAGATGGTCCATCCCGCTACCGCCGATACTAGGTTTTGGGAGGCACGAGGACCAACCTCTATCACAACCATACCAAAAGCGAAAATGTCTGCTTCCGACGTGGCTTTATCGCCCTTCTCAAGCACCTCTGGCGCAGCCCACGCCTCAGTATACCCCTTGACCGGTGTTGCAAGAACAGAGTTCAACCCTCGAACAATCGAGGTAAGCCCGAAATCCGTCAAACGGGCATTGCCGTTGTGATCGACCAGAATGTTGGGCTGGTCAAAGGTTGTCAGTGCAGCTCGAAACGACACAGAGAAATTACCTACCCCCTTTAAGTCACCGTGTATTGTATAGTTCGCGTGGAGGTAGTTGAGACCCTCTGCTACGTCCAATAACTTGAGGGTGACATCATTAGTCGCACGATCGCTCTCGGGACGGGGGACTCACCAGGCCAATCCGGTCCGCACTCGGGTTTCCCCTGACGTATCTCGTCAGGGTGCCGTTTGGCATATACTCCGAAACGAATTGCAGAGGCTTTGTTGTAACGCCGATGAAAGGAATGATATTTGTGTGCCTTAGTCTTTTCCATATGACGGCCTCTTTGAGGAATGACTGCGGTGTCCACAGGTATTCTTGATCAGATGCGAAGAAGGGACACAGATACCGGATACGGACCTGGGTGACAGCATGGAGATCTTCCTCAGAAACCCTTGGGCACTTGATGCAGACTTTCCTGCCACCGTAGGTGCCTTCCCACACATCGGAAGTGCCACCGTCGACGGAGATCGGGTAATCGCCAACTCTGGCGAGATCACCGGATACGTTGTGTGAGGATGGAAGGATCATGTGGTGGCCGCAGATAGTTTGTAGTTTGTGTAGACATTGTCGGTAAACGTCGTCGGTAGTGGGAATGGTGTCAAGAGCCTGCAGGATCTGCTCCGTGACCGTAAGAAAGACGGAAGGGAGAGCACGTACTTTGTCGAGGAAATCCACCAGCCGACGCAACTCTGATCCCTGAAGGCCGGACAAATACTGCTCCTCTTCATCACGTTGAATCAAGCAAAAGAGGTAACGCGGAAGATTTTGGGAAGTCGTGTCGAGTGAATACAGGTGTTGTAAGACTTGAGAGGTGGACATTATGGGCGGGGTGCCTCCGCGATTCTGCACGTAGCGCGAAAGTCGTCGAAAGCAATGACCCCTCCTTGTCACGAGGCAAAACCGCTGTTGGCGGAGGAAGCGTGGTCATAGGCGGTCGTCGGTCTGATGGCGCTTGAACTTCAATGAGCGAGCGAACCGTCCAATCCGGGCATCTCCCCGGACCTTCCGATCCACGAGCCTCGTTCGCTTCAAACTCATGCCAGATTCGGATGCTGAACGTAGATCTCGGTGTCAACCACCACTCCAATTACATGAGGACCCTGGAAAGTTGTAGGAGACCCCGGCGCCAGAATCCGGACATATCGGCGGATTTTTGACACTGATGCCGGATCTTTTTTGGCCAGAAATCCGGACACATGGGCCCAAAAAATATTGCCCGGCCGGCGCCACATCCGGACGTGGGCGGGGAGCTTTACCGGCGCTAAACCCGGGCGGGCACGTGGACATGGGCCAATCCCCGGTTTGATGCCGGCTCTCAACCCGGACAAATGTTTACTTCAGGGAGGAGCGAATCCGGACATGACCGTCCGGTTCAAGGATCCGGCCTCCAGGCCCGATATCAGGGGTCCTATTACATGCCAAACAACAAGGAGTACAATGACCGGAGACAGGCTTACGACATTGACACTAATAATAATCACACGACGCCCTGCTCCTAGCATTCGCATCGGCCACGGATTCGTGGGGGAGGGGATGAAAAACTCTTCACCTATCATTACTCGTGTTCACCTCCCGTGGATACGGGCACGCTCCCGGCTCTACTTGCGGTAAGGGTCATAATGTTCAAATAAAGAGAAAACCTTCGGCGCTTGCTGTGGCCTAGGCGGGGTTTTGCCCACAGGGTTGCTGGTTGTCTGGGATGCACGTGGTTGTATGGAGTCTTCGGGGGGGGGATTATATTTGTGGGTGGGAGTTGTGGTGGTTGGTTTCTCGCTCTCGGGTAGGGGTTTGGGTCAGTTCTTGGGGGTACCCGTGTTGGCTGCAGTGCTGCGGGCGTAGGCCCCGTTGTTGGAAAACGAGGTTGTGTCGCCGTTGGTCGCGCTTCTGTCGGTTGTGTTATTGTCAGTCGTATCGCGGTTGGTGGTGATGTTATTGGTTGTGTCACTGTCGTGTGTGTCGCTACGGCGAGTGTAGGCTTCTTCTGGCAGTCATTTGGTTGGACTACAGGATCTGCCTGCGAAGATTTCTTCGCCTGAACGGACATCCTTTCTCTACAATCGTGAACTGTCCTCTCAAAGATCAGCTCCATGGCTACTGCCCGATGGGGGTTTTCGCCCAAGGGAGAGTCTCTGATGATATCGAGAATTGGGGAGCGCCCGACCGAAGGCTTGAACTTCGAATGAAAAAGATTGTGTTGCATCTCTGCGACGCGTTCGTGGCTATGTGGAACGGTCAGCCGGAACGAAGTTGTCACGAGACACTAAACAACTCGCTCAGCGGTGAACGGGGAGAATAGCTCCCTGAGGATGTTCTTCTCATCCATTTGGGACCTGATGTTATCAAAGGCGAGATCGCCAAGGTGCGCAAGACCAATCTGCCAAGGTGTTAACGGGGGTTTCACCACCAACATAGGGACACTGAACGAACCTTGCTCGCGAGGGCATAAACAGACTTAGGTGAACATGACCCAACAGCCGTGGCTCTGGTGGGTGGGGGACTAGCTGCGTCTGGTTCTCGTAGAGAGCTCGTTGACGTCGAGGACGAACTGTCCGATGTCCCCTCTTCTTGACTCCCGGTTGCCGCTTCGGGTGGTCCAATCTTCGAAAACATAATTTGGCAAGTGTACACGTAGAAGAATATCGCACTCCAGCTGGAGCACATGTTGAGAACGATGGTGTCTCCCCCTCAAAGGTAACTCACGTCTTTGCTGCCCCCGACTTTAGGACGAGAGCGGGCGCCGGAGCTTTGTAGGTTGGCAAGGGATCTTCGGGGATGCTACAAGGTGCGAAGTGAACTCACGGACGTGAGTTTGGAACGAGGTTAACGTACCGTGCCGAACGCGGATAAGTATCCGCAGGAATTCCCATACCCGATCCTTCATCATCAACAAGGTCGCTGTCGTAGTCACCCGCACATTGAAGACCCGCCTTGGTAGACGGCCAGATTCTTGACGAGTCTAATGCAAACTTCAACAACGCTCCTAGAATACTGAAGTGGAGAACCCACATTTGACAAGCCTGGGCAGAAAGGTACCGCCAATCATGCTGCAGAAATAGATCGGTCGAATCACAGGCACGCCGGCTCGCGGTTTGGAATCCAGTGCATAGAACTGAGAATCAAGGAACGAGCCGGATGTCAGTGACCAGGTGAGTGCATCCTTCAGTCTTTCCCAGTTGCCGCCAGCAGTCGCTCGCTTAGATGGTGTGGGTGGTTGGGCCGGTGGGGTCGCCTCCTTAAACGCTTCATCCGTTCCCATAAGCTCATATAGAGCTGGAAGGATGTCTTGCGCGTGAGGCAGCTGGCCGCCAGTGTAAGCCTTGATCTTGTCTTTCAATGCGTGCAGTGCGGGACTCGAGTCCGCAGACAGTAATGTGCGTGCTAACTGTTTCAGTTCCAGTTCTCTCAGTTCTGGATATCTGCAGTGAGGTGAGAACCCGACCAGTAGTGGTGAAATAAGTCGGCGAACCGGGAAGTGTACTTGCTGAACGTCTCCTCCACAATGTCGCACTTGCAGAGATCACGTTTGATCTGTCGTAACGCTAGCTTCTTCAGCTCTGGGATGTCATACTAGCAACGAGATTAATTCCAGCACATTGCAACGGTACAGCCTATCGCAACCTTATCTGCGAGCCGATACACGGATTTCGGCGACGGTTTTGGGGTTTCGTACGATTCAGTAATTTCCTCGTGAGCGCGTGCCTTCCGTCTTTCTGTGGATCCCCACGGCGCAAATTCGATTTCGTTTGTGTATAAGTAACGAAGTAGTGCTTGGAATCTGTCGCGCAAGATTAGACAGCCAGCGGTACGATGATGAGAAACAGACCTACGTTACGAGGGCGACATCGTCGATGACAACGACGGTTCCAATGTGAGCGGGAGTGGGAGTGACGGGTGCCTCGGCTTCAGCTTTCGGGTCAACCGAATCCAAGAACAACGAATCAACATCAGAGATGGAGATGACGTCGGACGATTCGTTGCCCTTCGCATCTGAGTTTTTGCAGTCGACCAACGTGCCGGAGTCGGATTTGTCACGTTCCCCCTCCCCTAGCGAGACTTGGGAGTCTTCAACATTGGAGGAATCCCAGTCTTCATCTTCCTCAAGGTCGCTATCGGCGTCGTAATCGTAACCGGCAGTGTAGGGCTTCCTATCAACCGGAAACCCGGTCCTCAGACTCTCTTTAGTTTCCTTCTGGTCAAGCACTGTGAAAGGGTTAGATAAGAGTCCTCAGCAACTGGAGGGGAAGAACGCACGAGCACCGAGCCGTGGCACACTCCTCGCGACGCGTCCATTCACAAATAGCGCTTTGGGATCCCAAGCATGTCCTGGTTTCGAACCGCGTTTGGAGAAGACCCAGAACTTGGTATCGATGAATGTTCCGGAAGTAATCGAATCTCTCAGAGCCTCTCGCAACGGGATTGGGATGTCCATGACCGGGATCACAACGTCGACAATGTGTGAGGTGTGGCTGGCAATGCCGAAATAACATCCGCGATAAGGAGTCAGCTCAGCGCTCAGTTATCGTGACAAGTGATTGGCGCACTGGCTTCGTAAGCAATGGCGGAACCTCTCTGTTCTCAGCCACCTGAAGCCTCTTCTGTGGGACGATATCCCACCCCTTCGCCACACCATCACTCATGCCGCCAATCCTCCTTATTGGTCCAGGAGGTGAGTACGAGCAAGTAACTTCGGATTAGAGCCAACTTGCACGCAAATTTAAAATTTCCCGATTGGGGGAGCACCGTTTCTTTGGGTTTAGCGTGCTAACATGCGGAAACCTTCAGGAAACTGGCAGGCGCCTTTCGGACATTAGCAGGAGAAAACCACCCCCTCCCCCAAACGTGCTCTGGCTGTGCCTTACGAGCTTGTCTCCCTCACTTGGACCACCACTTAAATGCCTGCCAATGCCACGGGTACGACTACAAACGGAGGCCGAGAACGAGAGGATGATGTAGCGCTGTTGGCAAGGTCCGTACGACACGCATCACGAGTCGTTTACTCGCATCTGAATGTACCAGTCGTGTCGCAGATGCACTCAAGGACAGCGTTGCGGAACTGCGGAAAGACGAGGAGGCGAGGATGGATCGGTACGTCCTCATCGAACTACCTCGGAGTGGTGGATGTCGACGTAGTACTGCCAGACTCGCTGTTGCCCTCCAAGGAGAATTTTCGGCGTTCCGCGAAAGCGAGGAGACCCTGATCACTCGGTTTGTCTCCCTTCGAGTCCAGTGTGTACCGTTTGGACTGAACCGGTTCTTTCCTCTAGGTTGGAGAAGGCAATCACAAGTTTGAAACCTGCAACGGCCGAGGCTGACCCGACTACAAACTTTTGGACTGTCTACAAGAGAGTTGCTGATGAACACGACGATGAGATGGTCTCGAAATACATCGCTGACCTGGACACCTCCTTACTTTTCGTAAGCGGATACACGCTTCTCTTGGGTGTTTGATTCGTCTTAACCAGGTTGTTCCCCCACGTCAGGCTGGTTTATTCTCGGCTGTCACCACCGCATTCATCGTCCAAATCATTCCGGAGCTCCAGCCAGTTCCCGCCGACCTAACGAACGCTCTGCTCCTCCGAATATTGCAGCAGAACACATCATTCGTTGGAGTCGACCCGCTGGCACCAATCTCAAATGTTCCCACCAGTGCCGTCCAAGCTCAGTCCATCCTTCTCGCCAGTTTGTCCGTCACGTTGTTCGTGGCCTTCGTCGCGGTGTTGGGGAAACAGTGGATCTCGTATTATACTCGAGCCACGACATGGGGGAATATCGTCGACCGAGGGAAGCAACGCCAGGCCAAATTTGTCGGGCTCCAGAAGTGGAGGTTGCACTTGATCATGGAGGTGTTGCCCGTTATGTTGCAGCTTGCCCTCCTTCTATTTGGCGCTGCTGTCGTCGTCTACTTCTGGGACCTGAATACCCCTGTCGCGCAAGTAGTGTTGGTGGTCACTTCCATCGGCCTCATATTCTACACCTGTATCGCTGCCCTCGCGACGATTTACAACAATTGCCCGTTCCAGACACCCGTTTCAATTCTGCTCCAACATGTCCCATTGTGGCGGAAGGAACTCACCGCGGCTGCTCGTGTTTGGCTGAGGCGAAGCGTCACCTCGCTCCGGCCCAAGGTCGAATTCATCATGGAGTATAGCTTCCTGGAGGGTCCCATCAAACGCATGTTCGGGATTCTCACCAGTGGGGCGAACGTCCTATGCCACGCTGACGAAGACACACCCAACAACATCCACCCCACGACTCTCTCAGACCCCATATTTTGGAGGAGCGATCCACTTTTCACCCCCTCTGCTCCGGAGGACATTACCGCCTCTGCTGGGTTTTGGTTGCTAGAGAACTCCACTGGTTCTTTGGCAGCCTCCACTGTCGCCGCGGTGTTCACTGAGCTCCAATGGCCATCCTACCATCGCTCCGCGACCGCGTTGATTCGACTCCGCGACGTGTACGAGGAGTGCGTCCAAGCGCCCGAGTTCACGGAGTCCATCCGCCTCAAGGCTCTGCAGTCTGCCGCCGCTTACTACGTTCTCTATCACACACAACTTATCTATAATGCCTCAAATTGCCTCGAGAGTGAAGTTGGGAAGCTTCCCCCTACCCTCCCCCGTGATCTCCTCCTCCATTCTCACAGTGACAAATGGGATAGGGATGATACATTCGAATACCTTCTCCATATTGAAAACCGCTCAGAACCTTTAACGTCTGGGCGGTTCCTGGCCTACATCGCTCCCTACTGGTTTTGTGGTGATACAGATTCTACCGTGAGGTTCCGACCGACTCGGTTACAGGCCTTGAATGAACTTGTCAAAGTTTTGGAAGAATCCCAGGCATTAAGCCCTACAACTCTCACGAATTGCATTCTCTGCGTCGGAGCGGCGATGGACTTTCCCCTACATCCGGAGGATTTGATTCGGGTCGACAAGAGGTATGTCCCACCTCACTATACCTTGATACCAACGTTGATTGAGGATAGTGATTATTTTGCGCCGACTTTCAAAATGGTGGTTGAACATATCCATGGATTGATCTTGGCTCGGGGTCGCCGGCGTCGCCATACTAAAACAGCAATGGAAATCCTTCTCACCCTTGACGGGAAGGCCACCCTCCCGCTTGTCGACGCCACGTGGATAAAAGGACTCCTGGAAAGCGCCTCAAGGGGAAACATGGGTGATGACACATTCGCCTTGTTCCTCAAGCTCAGCGCACGAAGGAAGGAAGAGGATGCCACGGAAGACTCGGAAATACCGTCTCGCCAAGATTGTGTCCTCGTTCAAGAAGATGAAACGGACCCACTGTTTCCCGGAGGAACCATGTCGCCGGAGACCACCCCAGAATATGCCCTTTTCGCCATGATTTTGAAGAGCGTCCTGGCTTGTAGCGAAAAGGGTGATTGGCAGGACGGAGTTGTGTATGGCGGCCTCCTCGCGATGAGAGATATCCCCCGACTAGGGTCTTTCCTCCCTGACAGCGGTACCCTCGAGATGTTGTTCAACGCAATGGAGAAGAACCAACCCTTCCGCATTCGGAAAGCAGCCTACGACGTCGTGGCTGTCGCGCGAGATGGATGGCTCAAGTCACCGGAGTTACGCCAGGACCTCGACAGGCTCGACTTCCCCAGGCAACTGCACAGCGTTGCAGTCGAAACAGGTCTCCCACAACACCAGTGTTCGTTCCTTATGATGATGGAAATACTGTCGGATGACGGGCATTGGCACCCTTACCTCAGGGAAGCCATGGAGATCTGGCTCCCTCTCCGTCACGAAGGGCCGGACCAGGTCCTCCGCATCCTCTCCCGCGTTGCCGATCTGCCGCCCCCGGATTACGGTAGGACCAACCCCCCTCCTCTTGACGAACTCTTGAGAAAACTTGTGGAAGACGAGTGGGCAGGAATTCCAGGACGCCCGGTGGATAGTCTCACCGCCGGTCGTTTGCAACCACTAGCGGAGGTCACGACGCAGTTCAAAAGCCTGTTGTTCACCGAAACCGATCGGAAGAAAGTTATAGCCGTGGTCGAGCGGGTTATCCCGTTTTTGGAGAGGCAGCGTGGTCGTCACGAGGGTCCAGGAGAAGATGTTCGCGGTGTAGTCATCGCGCTCCTTGAGATATTACGGACGCCTATACATTCGAAAAGCCATGGGTCCGCTATGGGATAAATCGAATTACGTGCCCCAAGAGTTCCCCGAAAATGCGAGTTACCCAGCCAGGTCCCTCCTACTTTTTTTTTTTTTTTTTGGCCAAGCACTTAGATCGAGCCAGTTAGGTAAATCATAGGAACCTTGAGTTCAAGGTGGGCTTTCCCCCTTGTTCATGTACAACAAATACGTGCTTGGGCTGGTCCCACCCTTTGCGGAAATTACACAATCTTTGTCCTCAACGTCGGAGGAACCCCAATCTCAGTCTGTTTTATTATCCCCACTATTCCAATTGCAGAACAAGCATTCCTCTCTCGTCGGAGGAGCGTGGAATTTTCACGACTGTGGCCAATACGGGTCGGAAGCTAATACCCCCGGTCTATCTCGAAAACCTCAACCTACAACCGCTGCAGTTTTTGTCTTGGGTACTCCTACGGACACCGCAATTCGCGCAAAGCATAGTTGTTTGAGTTGGGCAAACGCTGCAGTAAAGCCCGTCTTCCAATTCATCCCGGCCCAGGGCGGCACGGCAACTCTTGACCGGGCACCTCAGATATGTATCCTTTGGGGTTTTTGAGTGGCTCATCCTCGAGTCTGGCACAGAGTTCCGGTGTCCGCTCATTTCACGCCATAGCTCTGCCACGGAGCGTATCTGCTCTGACCTGGATGCCGGTTTAGGGTTCTGGGCGGTCTCCCTGGGGGTTGATTGTGGCTTTAGAGGAGGCCACGATACTGGTTGGGGTTCCACGAGCCGGATCGGATTGTTTAAGGGTTCGTTGTTTCTCTTCGGCTCGGGTACAGGTCCCGGCCGTAGCGAATCCCTCACCCTCGCAGCCATCCTCTCACGGCGTTCCCGTACAGACCTTTCGAAGATCAACACCATTGCCGCCGCACAGTGCGAATTTTCTCCTGACGAAGAACTTCGAATGATCTTGGAGAGTAAATCACCATTGACCGATGGTTTCAGTTCAGACTGGAAAATCTCGTGTTCCATTTCTCTGATACGTTTGTGACTGGTTGGAGGTTTCGTCAGCGGGGTGAACCATCGTGACTTTGAGATAACTTACTCCGCAGTGAAAGGGGAGAACAACTCTTGTAGGATATTGTTCTCGTCTAGCTTGGACCGGATATCCTCAAAGGCGATATCGCAGAGTCCAGTCAAGCCAACCTAAGCAAAAGAGCCATTAGCGACCACATATTCCAGGAGGGTTGTGGGACGAACCTGTTCTGCTATGCGATAGATAGACTTGGGGGAGCACGGCCCAGCTACGGCGGCGCTACGGGGCGGAACGCTCAGCCCTCCGGATTCCTGTGTCTCTGTCCTGGAGGAAGCTATACGTTGTGAACCGATAGCGCCAAACGTGATCTGGCCAGTGTACACGTAAAGGAATACAGCACTCCAACTGCACCCGGGATCAGCGAGATGTGTTTTCACGCCGGACAATGACTCACGTCTTCGCCGCCCCAGACTTCAACAAAAGTGCGGGCTCAGTTGGCAAGCTCGTGAGTGTAGGGTCCTCCCGGATACTGGAGCGAGCGGGCTCAGTTTATACGATGAATTAGGAACGAGTCAACGAACCTTTTCGAACATGGGTAGCACCCCATGGAACCCTCTGGGTCAGGTTTTTCGTCGTCGATGTCGCTGTCGTACCCGTCTGCACACCGAGGGGGCGGTCCTCTCCATGCCCTGAGTTTTGAAGAACCTGAGTCGGTTCGTCAACAACACTTTCGCGCACATGGTTTGAGTGGGTAACTCACACGCTGCTAGCTTGGACGCAAAATCACCACCCACCGCACTACAGAAATATACCGGTCGAACCGTATGCGAACTAGTGGATGACCTCGATTCCACCGCGTAGAACTGAGAATCGAGGAATGTACCACTGGTCAGAGAACTGGTGAGCGCCCTTTTGAGCCCATCCCAATCCCCACCGGTGACCCGTTGGTTGTATGACGCTGCTGCGGGGAGCGGCGTTTCTTCGACTGACTCATCACTCTCCATGAGTCTGTGAAGAGCCGGAAGGACATGTTCTGCATGTGGCAATTCCCCGTTTGTGTAGCTCCTGATTTTCGCATTCAACACCCCCAACGTAGGACCAGAGTCTGAGGACAACAGCACCCGTGCCAGCTGTCGAAGTTCAAGCTCCCTCAGCTGGGGGTACCTATCGATTTGTAAGAACTTGAACGACATAATTGAGAGGGGGCGACAGACCAAGAGGTGTACTTGCTGAACAGTTCCTCGGCAATACTGCACTTGGATATGTCTCGTCGGATCTGTCGCAACGCAAGTTCTTTCAACTCTGGAATATCGTACTGAAGAGGACGTCAGGCCCGGTTAGGTAGACCGTTGGCAAACCGTCACCTTATCGGCAAGTCTGTAGACGGATTTTGGTGATGGCTTGGGAATTCCATACGATTCTGATATTTTCTCGAGAGAGCGGGCTTTACGCCTTTCTGCGGATCCCCATGGCGCGAACTCGATCTCGCCCGTGTACAAGTACCGGAGCAACGCCTGGAATCTGTTACACGTAAGCTCAGCGTACGCATCGAAAGGTAGGAAACAGACTGACGTGACAAACGCGACATCCTCGATAATGACGACTTTGCCAATGTTAGCGGAAGGAGTGGTTCCTGCCTCACCCCCCGCGTCGAGTGACCCAGAGAACAACGAATCCAAGTCTGAGACGGAGATGATGTCCGAAGATTCGCTGGTGTTCGCATCCGAGTTCCCAACGGCGACAATATCGTCGTCGGTGTTTCCTGGCTCCTCCGTCGTAATTTGAGGGGCTCCCACGGGCTCGTCATCTAAAATATCTTCCTCGTCATCTTCTTCGAGGTCACTGTCGTCTTCGTAATCGTAGTCACTTGCATAGGGTTTTCTATCCGCTGGAAACTTGGCTCTCAAATTCTCCTTGGTTTCCCTCTCGCCGAGCACTGTGAACGGGTTAGTTCATGGCGGTGAATAGATTAGGATGGCAACCGCACGAGAACCAAGTCGCTGCACGCGCTCCGTGACGTGTCCGCTCGCAAATAGCGCCTTCGGCTCCCCGACGTGTCCCGGTTTCGAAATGCGCTTGGAGAAGACCCAGAACTTGGTGTCCACGAACGTTCCGGAGGTGATCGAACTCCTGAGAGCCTCTTGCAACGGGGTTGGAATGGTCATGGCCAAGGTCACGACGCCAGCGAAACGAGAGGCGTTTGAAGTTTGAGCGAACGATGGAAGTCACACGTAAGTAGCTCGAGCAAGGTAGTTGCCTTTAGCGACTGTGACATCCCGACTGACATTGAAACGGATCAGAGATTGCCTTGGCTGAATGTGCGCGAAATAGAGAGGGTGACGGTAAAACCCCGGGTCTCAAAATTGCGACGTGAAGTCAAGGGGAAAAAAAAAAAAGGGATGAGTCCTGTACTTCATCCTTTCGAAAGGTCCGACCTGATCCACCCCATCATAAGATATTACAAGAAGGTCGGAAATTCCTTATGTCGCAGAATCCTCCTCTCCCTCAACCTCCACAAGAAATTATCGGTGTCACGAAGATCTCTACTTTCATACTTGACCAACATCTTGTCCCCTTCGTATCGCGGTCGATATTGCCCGGCAAGGTTGTACAAGATGGTGTCCAAGGAATCCCATGACGGCAACTCGGAGCCGGGAGATTCGGTGTAACCCCCGTACCCGAATGCCTCGATCGTCACTTCCGAAAGCTTGGTGCTGGTGATAGTGGAGAGGCATTTCTCCATGAATTGGTAAGATGGAGGGGGATGGTCGTGACTCGTGAAGGTGTCAAACTTGACTGTTCGGAGATTCGGGCAGCACGCGAGAGAAAGTCCATCGCAGTCGGCGTCTTGGCCTGGCATGAGCTGTGTGATCGGGGGTCGAGGTGAGTAAACTCACCTATCATAGTTGGCTCGATCTCGAGTTCCTCTAACGATCCGGCGCACGCCTCCACAACAGGCCAGAAACTCCGCCACAGATCACATTTGACAGATTTGAAAGTGATCCGGCAGAATTGTGGTTCGAGAAGGGCAATCCCTCCGAAAACCTTCTCGGGCTCGTCGAACCTCATATTCGGCACACTGAACTCCCCGCGCGGATGAGTTGGCACGATCCTGTCATGAGATTCTTGATGTAAGTCGCCAGTACCATACGCTTCCCAAGGGCGCTTGATGGTATCGATGGAAAGATCATGAAGGTGCGGGAACTGGCTTATGAACGTCACGAGAGCTGATGCACGGATGGAGATGCGCTGCAGCGTCAAACGTGTCACGTTTTCCGAGGGAGGGCCGAGGCAATGAAGCATCAGCGACACTGGGACGGCGAGCGCGTCCCACCCCACAATCTTCAGCGTCCGGAGCCTAGAAAATGACTGGAGGTGTAGGGCAGCTTTGGAAAGGACTGAGAGCTGGAGCCATGATAAGTTGGAGGAAGTTGCCCACGGCACTCCGGAGAGCAATGCCATGGAGGAACGAGTGTCACGTAGGGATAGATCTTCGACAAGCGAGGATGGCCCTGATGGTCCCGGACTAACGTGGGCGCACCAACGTTCCAGGTCCGCTTGGGAAGATAGTTTCACTTGCTCGAACAGACGTTTCCGGCTGCGGATGGACCATCGTTTGCAGACCAAAGAACACGCTCTAAGCGGGCCTTTGTACAAGAAGTCAACGTAGTCGATGATGTCGTCGATGAGCTCCTGTGGTAGCCTGGACATGATGGTGATCGTTGTCCAAGGGGATCTGTTCAACTCGATCACGTCGTGAAGAAGTCTTCCAATGATACCTCACTGCTTCCAACGCTGCAATCTGCTGTATCCATTCACAACACCAGACCCGCTTCCACCCGGGCCCACTCATCCGTTTTTGAATGCAGAAAAGCCATGGTCGACGCCGAACGACATCTCGAGTCCGACCGCAGCACCGCGGATATCCGACCCCTGAGTGCATACCCCTCCCCTCAAAAACACGAAACTAAGACCTCTGTTGGTCAATACTCTCTGAATCTTGGTCGCGCACTTGTACCAGTTTTCTCAACGCGCATCGTTCCATCGTTGACAGCCAGAACAAAATGCTCGAGAAACCATCCAAACGCTGTGGACGGAGATCGCAGCGCGGACGTGCCGATAGACCATGGGCCGCCGCATCATGCGTCTGTAAGACTGGGAAAAAGGCTAGAGTGGAGGTGTTCAAAGTCTAGGCACGACCAGCGGCAAGATCACAATCATCAACCGGGGTGCAGTCCTCGTTGTGAGCGCTGAGCCCTCCGTGGATCGCAGCGATGAGGCAATCCTCAAACCACCCATCACCGTTATCAAGCCCTCATACACCTCGTCCGTCAAGGGGCGGACAACGGAGGTTTCTCTTCCGATGAGCGGGTTCCGATGGATCCACCCCGGAGATACAGTACTCTGGACGGGACGGTGACTCGGGAGGTGGGGCGTTCTGCAACGGCTCGACGACATCGACATACTTGCGCTATCTGCCAGCCCAAACGCGGGTGTATGGGTGTATGGGAGAGTTCTGAGTTCGCCAAGGAGGGTTTGTATTCTCGTTTTTGCCACAAGTATTGTACAAGCATGCCTCCCAGCCACCACTATCGAGTACGACCTTTCCAATACTCGAGTCCCAACAGGGGGGGATTCTTGGATTTCAATCGTTGTCGACAGTGGTTTCGGTTTCTATCCTCAGCTTGCCTCCAGCCCTCCTGAACTCAGGGAGACATTCCTCCCAGACCGGTTCGTCTTCTGGCCGTTGCAACAGTGTAACCGTCAGCCCTCCCTTCACCTTAATCTGCATTGCCATCCGCGCCAACCATTTATCCACGTCAACCCACAAACCCGAGCGAAAACATGCGCGGGATGGCCAAACCTCTGATGTAAAAACGATGTACGCCAATGATGGAGTAGAGTGGATGCAGAACAGGATATATGCGAGGCGAGCGAAAGGTTCACCCGCGAGAAGCGCGATGTTTAGAGTGGTGATGACAGGGAACGGTGGCAAAGAGATTGCAGGAGGCGATTCGTTTGGGGAAGGGTATCGGTCTGTGATATACTTCAGTACCATTTCTACCTGAGAGTTTTCAAGGACCACACACCAGAGAGTTCACTTCTATCATCACCTCCGATGAAAGTGTGAGAAGTTATCCTAGTCCGGTATCGCATACAGCCAAGCAGAGTCTACGGGATGTGAATCCACATTGGGCCATGGCGATTCCAACTTCACCCTCAGCCCCATACAACGCCAACGACACCAGTGTTCTTCTCTGTGATGCACGTGGGAGGACGGCAACGGCCTTTTGACACCCTTCCAGAGAGACAGAAGACCTTCAGGTTCGGGAATGAGAGAGCCAAGGATGCGATTGTTGCGACTGTGGACTGTGGTGACGAGAGCGTGAGGCATTCAACCGTCTTCCCAAAATCGCCGAGTGATGTAGAGTCTGGAAGCTGATGAGGTCGTGGAATCCTGGTGTGATCGATCCACAGCATCGTCAGCGAGGTGAGCTTCTTGAGTACACGGCCAAACAGAGCAGGTTGACGCCAAGAGAAAATGTCGACGAGGTGGGTGATGCGGACGTAGGAAGTGATACCGCCTAGGTCTTGTGGGATCTTCGTGCGCCAAAGAACAAGGTCGCGTTCAGACGCGAACGTGACGAATGAGAAAACGCGCCCTTGGGTTCTTCTTTGCCAACGTCGCACAATGAGCGAACAGGAGCACAGATTGGAACGTGGGAGGTTGTCGATGATTTTGTCGATGAGCTCTTGGGAAGGGAATCCATCGCAGTTGGTGGTCAGTGAAAGGGTGACCCAAGTAATGGCAACACCTGGAGCTGGGTGAACGGCCGTCCATCGTCGGCCGCGACCGCGACGGCTCGCAGCTCCCATCCCTCCGGAACAGTCTAATCTCAAAATTCGCTTTCCAGGCTCTAAATCGTCGAACGCCTCAGCCAGCGAGTAAACGTCCCACCCATAATCGATCATCGGGTACGCACACCCTCTCTCACAGACGAAAGGCTGAGTCCCACCAAAGAAACCGTCCGAAGCGAGTCGGCCCCGCTGGACTGGACTTCAGTGTGCCCGGACCTCTGAACTTCGAACAAGGCCCCACTCGGAATTGACACTCGGGTGATGTCGGCGCGCCGCTCCCAGGAATTCCAGCCCGCGACCACCCAGCCCGGTCTCTCTTTCCCATGTTAATTTACGTCGTCGGTTTGATCACCCCCCAACCTATTATTTCGTACGAACCCCTGAGGACCCCAGCAAGCGTTCAGGAAATTACGTACCATGCGCAATTCACCGGTTTCCGGAGCGCGCCTGGGTCGTGACATCTGGCTGGTTTTCACCTTCCCATCCTTATTTGATCTCCCTTTGTGGTTGAATATTCCTGTTTAGTTTCGTTGTAGGACAATGACCCTTCGCTCAAGTTCATCACGGTGTAAACCGGCCGCAAACCGTGATGGTGGGGGTTACCTGAGTAAAATCAGATGTACCCTTGCTTTAACTCTTTGGAATATACATTGCGAGCGTAGCCTATTTGTTTCGAGTTGGACGGTTCGTCCGAAGGCGCAATCGGGACAACCAAGACGCTTGCAATTCGCCCCACCGAACCTGGAAAGCTCGCAGGAACTTGTTGACCGATTCGCACGACAGCAGACCCAGACCCGAAACCACGCCTTTGGGGTCCTGCCGGTTTTCATTTTCGCCATAACATTCTGTCAAAAATCTGCTCGAACCCGAACGCGAGTCTTACGGATAGCCACTTAATCGGTTCGCTCCGGCAGGTTCCCGGAAACCTGTCGGATTTCCGACATGTTCCAGCAAAGTGACAGGAACCAACGATGAGCGGGAGGCTTGTTCAAGGGTTATTCAAAAGGAGACGGATTCGTCACTGCCTCACTTCAAGGCTCCCTCTTCGACCGACCACCGGTAAAACACAATGGCTAACACCACTCAACCCCAAGTTTGTTCCTCTTAGTTTGCCGCCTCGTTGTGTTGCCAATGGTCCTTGCAGCCACAGGCCGATATGGATACCGTCATCCCCATCCCAAGAAACCCGCCTGACGAGAACAGCGAGCACACAAAGGCCAACGACGCTCAGCTCGAAGTTCGCCCCCCTCGTTTCGCCACCTCGTTGTATTGTTGATGGTTCTTGAAGAGACAGAATAGAACGGAGGCGGTCATGTTTAACAAAGCCAAAGGTTGGCCTGTGAACGAGGACGGCAATCGCAATTTCACCTACTCTCTCTTCGGCGGTGTTTTCGAGTGTATGTTCCTCTAAGCTGTGTTCGTTCTAGTTGAACCTCACCTCCAGCCCCAGTTCTCACCGCTGCCTGCTGTCCCTGTATTATGTACTCTCAGATTCACACCTGGCTTAACATCTTGGCTCCACTACACCAAAACGGCATCGTCCATGTTACCACGGTGCCGCCATCGGCTCTTGTATCAGTTGTGTTGCCTCTTGCGGTGTTTCGCGGGTTCGTTTATCCGTGGTTACTACTGTCTACTACTGGAGAGCTCAACCACCCCACAGATAATTCAACGAGGGGAAGTTCGCCGTCACTTCGATGTCGTCGGTGATGGTTGTACCGACTGCCTCACTGCCTGCTGTTGCTACCCTTGCGCCCTCGTCCAGGATTATCGCGAGATCAAGGGCACGGAGGTCGAAGCGTATCGCCACGAGCAGCGTTATGGTTTTGTCTCAGGACTGTAAGTCCTGGGTCTTGCAGTTTCTGCATTTATCCCCGTCCCGTAACAATCGCAAGGTTTGTTGGGTTACCTGCCACCTTCCAGCGACACCTCACTGCCTCCGACGCGCTCCCATCTGAGCCCAGTCACCCGACAACCATCTATTCTCAAACGCGGAGAAGCCGTGGCGGGTGCTGGACGACGTCTCCGCCGCGGCGCCCCAGATATCCGATCCCTCGGCGCATGCGCTCCCCCTTCGAGAACGTGAAACCGACATCTCTGTTGCGTTAACGCGCCACAGCATACGTTCGGAACCAAGCCAAGGGGTGGAAATACATACGATCGCTGGAAGAGCGGCCTCAACCTGAGCACTTCGTAGATCCTCTGGCACTTGGCACAGCACGATCAGAGGGCTCTCGGATCCTTTGCGATCACCTATGGATCTGACATGATGCGAGTTTTGGCCTGCAGAGAGGAACAAAGAGTGGTGGTGGGAGTGATGGGCGCTGAGTACCAAATCTCTGGGCTGGCATGGAGTCGAGGGACTTTCGGATATCCCCATATCGGCTGTTATGGATTGGCATATGTTGGGTGAATTGCGCTCGGGCCATCGAAAGGAGGGACTCGCGCAAAGTATCCAGCCAGATCGATCAGACAACCAAACGGAGGCGGAAGCGCTGAAAGACCCAGTCCGTCGATAGAAGACACTGCAAGGTGGTAGTGGACGAGGTGGGGGTTGAAAGTGGTGGTAGCATAGAAAATACTAACGAGAACCGCAGCGCGTCAAACCGAAAGGCACCTTCGAGGACGGCTTCACAAACTCTTCGAGATCATATGTTTGGCGTCATTGAAAGCATTCAAGGTGGCCGGAACCACGTCGCGTGACCCCAACCGTTGGTTACTGCTGGTCTTATAATAACGAATGACTTGAGTCCGGGATCGTGACCGGGGTTGGGGTGTTCAACATTCAGCATCCGGATCTGGCACCGGACCCGTGTGGATCAGGAGGTCCGAGGGAGATCCCCGCCCGATCAAAGGTTTGTTCGCTGCTATTCAAGTTCAAGCGCCAAGTCCGACCGACAGCCGCCTATGACCGCGCTTCCTCCGCCAACGACGGTTTCGACTCGTGACGGGGAGGGGTCCTTGCTTTCGACGACCTTCGCGCTACGTGTAAAATCCCGGAGGCAACCCCGCTCACAATGTCCACCTCTCAAGTCTTACAGCACCTGTATTCACTCGATACGTCCTCCCCAAATCTTCCGCGCTACCTCTATTACTTGATTCAGCGTGACGAAGAGGAGCGGTATTTGTCCGGCCTTCAGGGGCCGGAGCTGGATCGGTTGGTAGACTTCCTCGACAAAGTGCGTGCTCTCCCCTCCGCCTTTTGTCCGGTTACAGAGCAGATCCTGCAGGCTCTTGACACCATCCCCACCGCCGACGACGTCTACCGACAATGTCTACACAAACTACAAACCATCTGTGCCCACCACATGATCCTTCCATCCTCGCACAACGTATCTGGTGATCTCGCCAGAGTCGGTGACTATCCAATCTCCGTCGACGGCGGCACTGCCGATGTGTGGGAAGGCACCCACGGCGGCAGGAAAGTCTGCATCAAGTGCCCAAGGGTTTCCGAGGAGGATCTCCACGCTGTTACTCAGGTTCGTGTCCGGCATCTGTAATCCCTTCCTCGCATCTACTCATGGATACCTGTGGACACCGTAGTCATTCCTCAAAGAGGCCGTTATATGGAAAAGGTTAAGGCACATAAATGTCGTCCCTTTCATCGGTGTTACAACAAAACCTTTGCAATTTGTTTTGGAGTATATGCCAAACGGCACTTTGACGAGATACGTCAGGGGAAACCCGAGCGCGGACCGGATCGGCCTGGTCAGTCCCCCGCCCCACAGAACGATTGTCCGACTGATGATTTCGCCCTCTCAAGCTATTGGATGTGGCAGAGGGTCTCAACTACCTGCACGCGAACTATACGATACACGGAGATTTAAAAGGGGCAGGTAATTTCTCTGCGTCGTTTCGAGCTGCACTGACAACCTTTGGCCAGCCCAATATCCTCATTGACCATAACGGCAATGCCCGTTTGACGGATTTCGGGCTGACCTCAATCGTTCGAGGGCTGAACTCTGTTCTTGCAACGCCGGTCAAGGGGTATACTGAGGCGTGGGCTGCACCGGAGGTTCTTGAGAAGGGTGATAAAGCTACGCCGGAAGCAGACATTTTCGCTTTTGGTATGGTTGTAATAGAGGTTAGTCCTCGTGCCACCCAAAACCTATTATTGGAGGTAGGGGGACGGACAGTTTGCCTGACATTTGAATCCCGGGCAAGGTGTTTACAGGAAAGTACCCGTTCAGTGGCTTCACCACATCAGTCATTATTTCGATGATTATGGATGGTAAACGGCCTGATCGTCCGAATGAGGCACGAGAATTGGGCCTGATAGACTCGTTATGGAACATGACGGTCAGATGTTGGGAACAAGACCCTGCCCATCGACCGACGATGACGGAAGTGGTCGGCCTCATACGCGAATAGTCAGTATCCTCCCTCTCTATAACGCCAACATCATGACACGTTTCTTGCAGCTATGGACTGCGTACTATGAATTCATCCTTATCTAGTTTAACTTTTTGCCCACCAGCAGAGAACGTGACACGCCATGCACCTACCCCCCAAATGTCCATGAACAGAAAATCAACCCCGCAAACATTATCGGGAATCAAACGGCACTCGGGCAAAATGAACTTCCATCCCCACGAGACCTCGCCAATCCTAAGTACAGTGCTTAACTCATCCTGCGGACCATTGTCTGATGAACCGCACCCCCCTGGTTCCGGTAATTTCTATCATTCACGGAATGCACACAGCCCGTGCTAACGACCCCATACCCTCGAAGTCGGGCGCCCACCTGGAGAAACTTATCCCAAAAGCTGCCGAATTACGTATTGACAGGATTGCCAAGGTAATACAGCCCGCTATCTCTCCCTCTTATTCTCATCACATCCCTGCCTCAGGAGCTCAAGCGTAGGAACTCAAGTCCAAGCAAAGAGGCAGTGGGTAGACTTCTGAGGTTGTGTGATTACTATCGTACAATCCCAGCATCATATCAACTTCTGGGCGTCACGAAGGAGGGAGATCATCCCAAAAGCATCTCGCAGGAGGTCAACATTTGGAAGGGCAGGTATGGTAGCGAGGTGGTCGCCCTCAAAGTTCTCAGGCCTGGAGGTGGTTCTGACATACGGGTTTCCGAAAGTGTAAGTGCGTTGTGTGGTTCCACAAGTGGGAGGTAGCTCGCTGTTGTTCTGATAGATGGGTAACAGTTTTGTAAGGGGATGGTGTTGATGAAACATCTTGACCACAGCAATCTTCTCCCTTTCTACGGGGTATCGACAGCCACCGTAGACCTCTACCTGGTGTTCCCCTGGTATGAAAACGGAAACATCATGGAGTATTTGAAGAGGAAGCCAAATGTCGATCGATTTGCTTTGGTCAGTACGTTCCAGAAAACCCCGTGCTCCTGATACTTACTCCCATCCACGAATAGTTGTCCGGTGTGATTACCGGATTGCGCTTCCTGCACAGCAACCGTCTGGTTCACAGCGCATTGAGCCCAGTATGCAAAGTTGCGTTATTATTAATTGGAATTAACATTATCAATAGAGCCATATCTTGATCGACGATAACGGTGTTGCTCGATTGTCTACCCGCGGCCACAGCTCAATCATGGCTGTATCGTACTTTTCGATAGCAGGCCGCGTACAATTTAGGAGAGGCACCAACAACGACCGGTACTCGGCACCGGAACTTCATTGGCCCAGAGGCGTTGGCGAGATACTTACATCAGAAGAGAGCGACGTGTATGGGATGGGGATGGTTATCTATGAGGTGATTTCCCCCAATCCTGCGTCATCTTGCATAAGGGTCGAATTTCATGTCGATCTCTTAGGTCTTGACGGGGGACAGACCATACTCTGGCTGCGACGATATCGTTGCCGTGTCAAAGGTGCAGGCAGGTGAATTTCCCCAACGGCCCGCAAAGGGGATCCCTGGTCGAATTTGGACGCTCCTTGAGGAATGTTGGAGCAGGGTTCCTACGAAACGCCCGCCGATCTTCCGGGTTTACCATGTTCTGTCAAAATTTCGACCTATTCCCCCGCCCGTGGCAGAATCGCCCCGTGCCAACAGTCATCACACGGTCCCAATACCGGGTGACCATTCGGGGGAGTCGATATTCGGAGTGGCCCAAAGCTATATTGATGAAATTGCCGAGGTGACACAGCCCGTTACCTTTCCTCTCTGTTCTCACCATACTCCCGTCCCAGAAACTCGCGCATGCGAATCCAAGGCCAGGGGTAACAGCCACCGCCGAACTTCGGGAGTGGTGTGATATCTACGGTACAGTTCCAACATCATACAAACTTGAGGGTGTCGTGAGGAATGGATGCCATTCCAAACGCATCTCCCCGAAGGTTGAAATGTGGGAGGGTAGGTACAATGGTGAAGCGGTTGCGCTCAAGGTTCTCAAGGGGGACAAAAATAGTTCTCTCGTACTCAGTACCAAAAGTGTAAGCATGTCGCACAATCCCCGGTGGAGTTTGTTCATCATTGTTCTGACGGATTGGTAGCTGTTGTGCGTGGAAGCAGTATTGATGAAGGGCCTCGAGCACGGTAATATTGTCCCTTTCTACGGGGTATCAACGACTGTCGCAGATTTTTGTCTGGTATCTCCCTGGTACAAAAACGGAACCATCGTGGAGTACGTGGAGAGGAACTCAGGTGTGAATCGGTTTGATCTGGCCAGTCCATTCGCACAAGCCTCGTACTCCTGCCAATGCTTACCTCCATCCATGAATAGTTATCGGGTGCGGCCAATGGACTGTGCTTTGCACACGAAAACGATGTGGCTATAGGCTCCTTGAGACCAGTGCGTGAAGCTTCATTTTTATCAACGAGATTTAATGCTGTAGACAGAGCCACGTGTTGGTCGATGACAGCGGAGCAGCCCGATTGGAACTGCGATCTTTAAGAGACATCGACAGGCACCGGTACTCGGCACCGGAAACCACACGTTCCAAAAATGCCCTCATGCCTTCCCTTACTCTCACGAAGGAGGACGACGTGTACGGAATGGGTATGATCGCTTACGAGGCAAGTTCCCACAATCCAGGGTCAACTGTAAAACCTCACCTTGATCTCCTAGGTCTTGGTGGGGGAGATTCCGTACTCCTCGTGCGATGAAGCGACTGCAAGGTCAAATATTCAGGCCGGGATAACACCCCCACGATACCCCGAGATTCCCGACCCGGTCTGGGAGTTCCTCGAGAAGTGCTGGAGCGTGGATGGTGGCAAACGCCCATCGGCCGCCCACGTTCGTGATGCCTTCTCAAGATTTCGTGCGATAGAGGAGCTACCGTATGGATTGGAGTTGGAGGTGCAGAGCATTAAAATCCCGTTCGCCAAACCGAAGACGCGGCAGTTTTACGTCAAGTTTGAATATGGGGATATGGACCACACGACTCCATTGACCACGAAAACCATGGTCGGTGGTGAACACACATGGTTTGCGTTTTGTCCATCCCCACACTCGCTGTCACTAAGCCCAGGACAGGGGGTGTCCAGGAACCTGGTTGATAGAAACCGACAAATGGTGTTACGAAGGGTCAGTCTCCTTCAAAGTTCTCTGCCGGACATCTATGGTGGGGTTCAAGAAGGATAAGGTTTGCGCGACAGGGAATTTCTCCGTAAGTCCGTGAATGCTGCGCAACTTCCAACACAGTTGATCGTCCACGTACAGCTTCTAAGCCATGTCAACGACTGGGTCCACGTGAAGCTCGGGGCGCTGGGTAGCACTGGAGAGGGAGTGCTTAAGGTCCGCTTGCTGAGGTAAATGTTCCGGTTCTCGACGCGCCTTCTCAATAGATTTTGACCATTTCGTAGGGTCAGTTTGACCTCCTTCGAGTTGACCTCCTCCTTCGAGACAACCCGCGCATATCACCCAGGTAGCATGGAACAACAGCGCCCGATAGCTGGTGATGATTACTATACCACATTGCCATATGCACTCCCAGTATAGTGTACGGCGAAATATACAAGCTTGCAAACGTCGGCAAAACCGACGACCGAACCGCTGCCACTGCCACTGGCGACTCCAGACAATTACATGGAATTCAATTCTATCGCGTTCCTACTAGCTCTTCCAATGCTTGCCGCAGATAGATCGAGAGAACGATTCAATTCCACGACCACAAGGCACCAAGTCTGCGCTAGCGGGTTCCGAGTTGTGCGTTTAGGAAAGCGAGACGGCTTGCATATTTTCATTCAGGGATTCAACTCTGCAGAACCTTCCATAACGGAAGGTCAAACACACCCGACATGCCAAGGCCGCCCGCGATGCCCGTGGCCATCATGGCCGGGATTTTGGAGCCATGTCATGACAAGCTCATAGAACAAGCCAGCTACCTCCATTCGCGTTTAGAAGGCGCTCACCGCACCAACCTCGCGCGTCCCCGGCCACCCGCCGGTTCGATAACCCGCTTAGTTCACTATGCCTCCGGTTGGTTAGTCGGCACGGCTTTTCCATATCGGACCGCCACCACCGTGACTGTGCTGTGGTGTGGGGTGAGGGAAGGGGAACTTGAACCTCCATCAATAAGATTATAGAATTGCGGGAAACAGTCGTTGCTAGTATTCCTTATGTCGCAGAATCCCCCTCTCCCTAAACCTCCACAAGAAATTCTCGGTGTCGCGAAGATCCTTGCTTTCATAATTGACCAGCATCTTGTCCCCTTCGTATCGCGGTCGATATTGCCCGGCAAGGCTGTACAGGATGATGTCCAAGGAATCCCATGATGACAGTTCTGGATCAGGAGGCCTGGCGTAATCGTCACACACGAATGCCTCAATCGTCACTTCCGAAAGCTTGGTGCTGGTGATGGTGGAGAGACATTTCTCGATGAATTGGCAAGATGGAGGGGGATAGCGGTGAAACGTATGGGCGTAAAACTTGACCGTTCGGAGATTCGGGCAGCACGCGAGAGAAAGTCCATCGCAGTTGGCGTCTTGGACTGGCATGAGCGGTGTGCGATCAGGGGTCGAGGTGAGTGAGCTCACCTATCGAAGTTGCTCTGATCTCGAGTTCCTCTAACAATCCGGCGCACGCCTCCACAATAGGCCAGAAACTTCGCCACAGATCGTACCTGACATACTTGATTTGGCGGAACCGTGGCTCGAGAAGGGCAATCCCTCTGAAAAACTCCTCTGGTTTGCTGAACCTCGTGAGATCAAACGCAGTGAACTCCCCGCGAGGATGGGTTGGTACGATCCTGCCATGAGACTCGTAATCTAAGTTGCCAATGCCATCCGTTTTCCGAGGGCGTTCGATGGTAGAGATGAAAAGATACTGGAGGTGCGGAAAGCGGCTGACGAACGCCACGAGGGCTGATGTGCGGATGAACATACGCTGCAGCGTCAAACGTGTCACATTTTCTGAGTGAGGGCCGAAGTAATGAAGCATCAACGATACCGGGGCGGCAGCCGTGTCCCACCCCATAATCCTCAGCGCTCGGAGCCCAGAAAAGGACTGGAGATGGGGGGCGGCGTTGGAAAGGATTGAGAGCTGAAACCACGATGTTCCAATGGGCATTGACATGGACAGATGAGAGTCGACTAGGGACAGATCTTCCACGAAAGAGGATGGCCCTGATGGTCCCGGACGAATGCTGGCACACCAATGTTCCAGGTCCGTTTGGGAAGATAGTTCCACTTGCTCGAATAGACGTTTCCGGCTGCGAGTAGACCACTGGCTGCAGACCAAAGAACACGATTGGAGCGGGCGTTCGGACCAGGAGTCAACGTGGTCGATGATGTCGTCGATGAGTTCCTGTGGTAAGCTGGGCATGATGGTGGTCGTTGTTCAAGAGGATCTGTCCAGCTCGATCGCGTTTTGAAGATGTCAGACTTTCAGCTCGCTGCCTCCGACGCTGCAATCTGCTCTACGTCCGCTCACAGTCCGGACACGCATCCACCCATCCGTTTTTAGTCACAGAAAAGCCGTGGCTGACTTGAACTACATGGCGTCCTGGATATCCGACCCCTGAATGCATACCCCCCCTCTCGAAAACGCGCAGCCGACGTCTCCAGTACGTCAACGGTCAACACACGACTAGTCCGGACTTGCAAGTTCTACCCTATCCCGGGTCTTTGGATTGTTGCTCCACGGGTACTCGGATCTCCCTTGAGGCTGGCAGGCGGTTGGCTACGCGATTCAGCCTGCAGGAAATCACATGAAGCTACGCCCTTTGGTCCGTAGCTCCATGGGCCCCCGCCG
>Ga0307511_10000900_pt1 | contig 31297 bp, 43 predicted proteins | sample 13_EM_MG_FD_200266 | JGI IMG/M metagenome (GOLD analysis project Ga0307511, IMG submission 200266) | Populus trichocarpa ectomycorrhiza microbial communities from riparian zone in the Pacific Northwest, United States - 13_EM | ecosystem: Host-associated > Plants > Roots > Unclassified | place... | reverse complement strand
GCTGGTTTTGGTCGCTTCTGGATCTTCGGGAACCTCTCCCAAACAGGGGACGACGACTCGCCATTCCTGTTCATCAACGCAGGGGCAGCCACGTTATCTGACACTTTGTCGGGGTTTGCCTCAATTAAGGACGTAGTGACCGGGCGACAAATACAGGCTTTGGAGCACGATGGTGACCCCTTTTCCCATTGAACCTGTTGTAAACATCTGAGATATTTTGAAGGTTCCCTAGACCGTCCATTGGTGATGGTATGTTATGGCTTACGTCCAGCACAAAGGCTCTCACGAACTTCGAGAATAGGCATACTACGTTGGGAAAACCCACTACACTATCGCAACAGGCAGTCAGGGATCTGACAATACTATCAAGATTTGGACATCCCAAAAGGCCCAGAGCTTTGACAAAACGGTCATTTTCCTCTTCGAAACATAGTTGCACCAAAGTTCTGACTCAAGTGGTGTAGCGGAGATTGAACTCACATATGCTGTGGTCTTGGGGCATTGTGGCCGGATTGGTTATTATCATTGCAGTCGCTTTTGTATTGAGCGAGGGGAACGTTTTTCACAGCGAGGACTTCCGAGTAAGTGTAAAATGGTACGACGTGCCGGGGCTGACTATGTGACCAGTTCAATACCGACGCGGTTGTCCGAGGACGCGACCGGATTGTTGATTATCTTGCTGTCGTGTCAAAAATTGCGGCGAACATGTTTTTTTCTTTCAAGGAATGGTCTGAGGATATCAGGATGCGTTACTTTAACAGCCCGGTGGACTTCTTGGTGTAACCGAGACGGGAGGGCTCTCAACCCAGTCATGGGGTCACCGTGTCACTACAGAAGCTGTCCGTCGTTCCATTTTCACTAGAATATGTGTTCCCTTTCGCCGTCTTGGCACTACGAATTTTATGAACATTGCAAGCGACCTGCGATTTGCACCTCAGAGGTTGTGTACCCCGCCAGTTTCTCTTTTCCGTTTCTATTTCTGTGCCCATACGCAGGCCTATGGCGTGCGTTCGTCCTTGGATACGACCCAAACTCAGGTCTGGACGCACGAGGCTCCAACATTTAGAACCATGTGACGTGGGTCAGTTTACTATGCCGGTGCGAAGAGGTAAGATCGACTTCGTCTAACGGACAGAGCAGTTCCAGAACCCATCGCCTTGGCCCTCACAATTGCAACGCTCCCTCCGGCCGCCGTCTTCACGCCTCCCCTGGGTAGTCGCCCCCCCTCAGCCGAGATATAAGCCACGGTGACGTGTACAAACATGCCACCATTCCATGAAATACACAAAACATACAGTTCTACTAGTATGAGCACAGCTGTCTCTCTTCTTCTGCAATACCAACGAATGCTCCTTCAGCTGCAACCAACTCCTCTTTCACCACCTTGATGACATCATCGAACTGGCGCTTCCAAGAGAACTCGTCCTCGAAGGACAACATTGACGGCCTGGCTTTGCAAATGTCTAAAAAATGCAGATGTATCCCAGTGGCCAATAATCCGTGAACCAATTGTCGTCGAACGGCAAGGAATGCGCGCTGCTCCAGCACGAGAGCGCGCCTGATATCGGTGAGATCGCTCCGGTGCGCAAGTACGACGTTCATGCGGTCGACTGTTCTAGAGTGGCGGTCGAGGTCGCTGGAGGCGGCGTCGAGGTTCTGGAGATTAAGCGTTAAGCCACACTCGAGAGTCTCGATGGCGGATTCGACCGAATCGACGGTATCGCGAGTGTGGCCAGAGCCACCCACAATCACAGGATCACTGGGCCGAAACTGACGTAGGTGTCAGAGTCGGGGGATCCGTAGATAGAAAGGATACGAACCTTAGTGCAGCACAGAATCGCAACTTCCTTGACAAGGCCGTCGTTAAGTGATCGCAGATACGAAGCCATCGGTAAGTGACTGACGGACTCAGGCGGGTTTCTTCCCCCCTTATATTGCTAGTGGGCACATTGCTCTTGATAAAAGTCTTATCTAAGCAGGGAAGCCTGTCAGCCCCATAGAACCTCCTTTGTTCTCTGTGGTCAACGGGTTTGACCCCTCCCTTTCCAATCACCACGCCGCCTCGGTATCGTTGGTCGGTTCCATTGGTTCCGGGGCCTCGGGAAAGCTCTGATCTGGCCCCCACGCCACTCCCGAACCCAACAACTTTGCAGAGTCAGGTACATGCCATGCGACGCGCACCTGGTCTCCTGCTGCTTCTGTTCCTTTGTTCTTACATCGAGTGCAGTGAAAAGGTTAGATCCATGAACTTTTGACCCGCGGCATCCTTTGAAGTTGCTTTGAACCGCATGAAGGCGTCTTCGAACGTCCTACTGGATTGGAAGTATCCTAAGACCGTGGAATCGACATTGAAATTCCCCTACAATTCGCCCAATGGAACTATCTATTCCATTATGGGTATTCGGACTCTTGGGTCTACTCTTCACGTTGGCGGCTGGGGGTGATGGCGTTTTCACAACGGCGCCACTCGACGAAGGTTACGGCGGCCGCGCCGACGGCAAAACGTGTGAGCGATGGCAATAAAGGAATACGTATAGTCGGGAGGGTGTTGAGTGATGGCTGGCTTTCGCGGGATTCCGGCTTTCATGGCTTTTGACTTTGTGGCTCTTGGCGGTTTTACTAGCTTTGAAAGTCATCGAAAACCCGATTCCAACAAAAGGTTTCTTTCCTGTCTTGCGGACGCCCCGCACGCTTATGTATGGCGAAGGCCGCCCCATTGCACATACGACATCAAGGATCGCCGCTGTACCCTCTCACTGCGTTTGAGGGTCTGACAGGAACGATTGATCAAACCCTCTCCTTTGTTCATTCGTCCACACGAGGGAAGGCGAGGGTGTAGAACTGTCTATGTAATGGGTATCGACTCGTCCCACGCCACTCGCAAGAGCTCATAAGGTGATGTGTGCACCTCCACAACTCTCTACACGAAAATCACTCTCTCCAACGTCGAATGATGGGAGGAAACAATGGCTCAGTGGTTCCCGCCTCTACGTGAGTACCACCCTCGTTTCATGCTTGTACGCTTGCTTATTCAGACACGCAGAAAGTACACCGCGCCGATCGACAAATTACACGACGATTGTTTGCTAGAGATCTTCCGGATTCTCCGCCCCGTCACTCCACCGAATCCCTTGTACAGTGGGGAGGTTTATTCCCAAGCCTTGATGATAGAAAGTCTCAGGGCGGTTTGCAAAAGGTGGAATTTCGTAATTGACTCTCGACCCTCATTTTGGAACGTCATTTTCCTCGGGATAAATCACGGGTATTCGATTGAACGATCGCTGAGATTCATGCGACGGTCGGGAACGGCTCCCCTGCATATCTACCTCAGGGGTGGCCTTACGGATGCGCCCATTGGTCCAGGCCTCCAGCAGTTTGCGAATTTGATGCGGAACCTCCAGCAGGCGTTCCCCCGGATCTCCTCCCTCCAACTGTCCGAACCTGACCTAGAGATATGCCGTCTGTTTTGGGGTGCGGCCAACCCTGTGGCCACCTCAACAGGGTCGCCGTTCCACATCGCCATGGAAAGCCTTACACACCTCTCACTCCACATACCCGGTCAAAATTACACCCACCAGCAACTGATCGAGTTGCTTAGGCAAGCCCCGCGCCTTCGATCCCTCTATCTCGCAGAGATCCTCAAAGAAGACAACCGCACGTATTCCACGGTTTCCCTCCCACACCTGCAATTGCTCCGCCTGGTGAAGTCCCGCATAAGAATCCTTGGCTCGCTCGAAGTCCCTCCCCGGGCAACCGTCGAGGTCCACTTTCCACATCAGTTTCCCCGCCGAGATCAATCTGCGAGGGACGAAATTATCGAGGAATTCCTGCCCCCATCATTCTCCCAATCAAAAGCAGTCTTCTTAGCCGTTGTCGAAGGCGAATCCCCCTTGCCTATGCTCTCGATGCGTCACGAAGATACACCAGCAGGTCGCCATTGTTACATACGCCTCGTTCTCCGCGACCACCCCTACGCAGATATAAACTCCCCCTTTCGTCTCGCTACAGACGCGGTCAAAGATTCGAAACACGTGGAAACGATCCACCTCGACATCCGATTCATTTTACTCCCAGGAAGTTTAGTGCGGTGGTTGGCTGGGTTTCCAAACCTCCGGACCCTGACACTTTCCGGGGCGCATATATCACATATCCTCATCGACCTCCTCTTCGCGGAAGGCAACTGCCTTCCTCAATTGGAAGTAATCTCACTCAAGGGCGCTTGCTCCATCCAGGTGGCTTCACTGCTTGAGCGTTGTCTCGCTGCACGAGCGCGGGGAAAGCACCCGGTCAAACTTGAACACATAATCTGAGATAGTGACTACTAGGCTCGACTGATTGAGCGGTCTTGACTCTGAGTGGAGCGCTTGTGGTGGAAGATTCGGAGGCTAGGATCGGCCGTCCAGGTCTTCAACGGGGTATGAACCGGCACCCCACCACCTCCTCTGGACCCAGAGTGGACTCCGGCTGGTGAATATGAGAGGTGTGGTAGATGATAGAGGGAAAGAATTTTGCCAAAGTCGCTCAAGCGCCATGCTCGCGGGAGCAAGTGCACGAATTTTGTCCGCTGTGGCCCGTCGAATATTCCTTTGCTCCTTCCTCCATTTGCTTTTGTACTCATCAGTAGTGACGACCCGTGCTGAAATGTAGAACCGTCCCAAGCGTTTCACAAGTTATAGTTTTATCTCGCACTATTCCATGGTCTTATCCCCGCCTGGCGGTCGTCCATATAGGGCGGCCACTTCAAATGGACACGTAGGACGCCATGCGTTGGGTGTCGCGCATGGTGTTCTGACAATTACTTCTAAGGCCGCTTTGTCCTTGTGGGTCCACCTACTTTTACTGGTTTGGTGCATTTCCGCTGCGGCCCGGCCAACTCGCTCCGTCGTCGTCATCTACGGATTCACCTAACCTTCGCGGTCCCTTACGGTCTCTTCAACGTTCGACATTCAATCCCTCCGATCCCGACCACCAGTATCCCAGGCCACAACCCCATCTTCAGGTTCGTACTAACCATGCTCTGTCTTCCTCACATCTCGATTTCCTTTCCCCGCGTGCAGAATGACACAAAAAGGGTTCAATTGGTATTCCGGTACTCGTGGACCGTACCCTGGTCGGTGGTTGATGTACCGAGGCGAAGATTTCTCGCGGTTCGTTCAAACGCCCGGCTCCGAAAACGCCCAGTTTACAACCAACCAGAGAGGGGACATCAGCCCTTGGGACTGGTGTCGGGATGTCATGTATTTCAACCCAACCCAGCCTTGGCTTGCATTTGTCCCCGTTTCCGACCCCGCGAAGTACGAAAACTCCGCCCGGAGGCAAAGCTGGTTATTTCCATCTTCTTCGCACGACAAAAACAATTTTCGCTCGTCCAGCCGCGGGGGGTACACCGCATCCCTGGGGGTCATTGAACATGCAACGGCTTGGCTGCCCAGAATCAAACGCCTCGCGGAAGATCTTGCGGAGAGCCGCGGATGGCCACACCCCCTACCCGACATTCCAGACGTGCGGATGCTCGCACAACGATTAGAAATTCCGGATCTGGTGCTCGCTCATCTGTGGAGTTTTCGACGCCCTGCGTTGAGTCTCCTTGGTTTCATCCATTGCTCTTTAAGCGACCGGTACCTTTGTCATGGGTTGCCGGTACGGGATTGTCCCGCGCTCCGGGAGTCAGGCCTCTTGAACTTTATTATGGATCATCTCTTCGGTGGACAGCACTTCCGAGGAGTCCTGGTGGATATTGGGCAGTTCGGACAGTACCACAAACGTGACCCCGGGTCGTGCGAACCCATCCTCCGGCTACTCGGCGGCCGGTCACCGATTCCGTTGGTTATACACCATCCTCCCTCTTGCGATGCGATCACGGTCCCCCTGTTGCGCGAAGTTTTTACTTTTGGCTCACTGAAGCCGCGCCTCGGGAAACAATCCGCCTACATGATGAAGGATCGTGCCTCCAGGGAAGGCTTCCGGCTCAACAAGAAGACTACAGCACGGGCTCGGGCGTACCACAAAAGTGTGACCCTCCAGTCGGAGCTGGATGGAATCAACATCATCCTGTTTTTTTTTGAAGAACAACTCCAGGGCAACCAACAATCCCATTTAACATGCCTCGAAGAAAGTGACGACTCCGATTGTCCCGACCATCCAGAGCTGGATCCAGAGGATTTTTCCGGTTTTCAGCCTGAGAAATTGCAACGTCTACCCGATTCATTCTTCCTCTTCGACACGGGGAAACCACCTGGATTAATGGCCACCTTGTTAACACCTCAACAACCGGTGCCTGGCGTCGCCCACAGTGACACCAACCAACGCACGGTGTATACAGGTAGGAAAAAGTTTCCTCCGTACGAACTCAAGCTCAGTGTCTTATCACAGGCCTCAAGAGAAAATCGGCACAATTAGAACCAGCAGTTACTCAACAAAGCAACAAACGACTACAGCCTTCGCCGTCTTCAATTTCCCGCTCCGTTGAGGCCACAAAACCTTCTGATTATCCGACCTCTCTCCCTGGATTCTCACCTTCTCTTCAATGGGTGACATCACAGTCATTGGTTGGCCGCGTCGGAATCACGCTCGATCTCAGCAGCATCGATATAATTCAAGCAAACCACAACGAAATCACCGATCGTCTGTCCAAGTACATCGCGGATTCCTCGCTTTCCTACTTGCCGGGGTTATCCTCCGCGTGGGTTGTGGAGAGCGGTCTGGTTGGTCCGTCCTTTGGCCACCCTACTCCTGTTCACGACCTGAGCGGTTCCCCCATCGAAACTTCTTTTGGTCGTGCACTTGAAATATCACTGTGCTGGAAGTCGGAGCTCATCCTCCTCGCATGTGTCGAACAGAACCCCTCCGTTAGTGGGAACGATCTTCTTCTGTTTGCCCTGTCGTACGGCCTGCCCATTTTTATCTCGTGGTCAAGACGATTCGGAAAGGAATGGGCGGATACCTACGCTCTCTCCCGTCCGCCATGCCACGAATTCCACGAGGTGTTATCACCCTCCCCCATTACCACCGGTTTGGCTCCTGCTCAAATGTGTATCCGCTGGAAGAATAGGGTTCAGTACATCTTCCACCGTATGGACAGCATCCGGTTTGTCTTCTATGGCGGATACCTTCCTCGTTTGGCCCTTCAAATCATGGGTCCCACATACTTCTCTAAGGCTCTCCGAGGACCATCTCATATGTACCTTGCCCATAAACAACGCGTTGCTATTGACGTTGATGGCGAATGGGATTCTCGGGACTCCGAGATATACGCAAGCCCAGAGGAAGATGAGATTCTTCAGGACGTATCCGGTTACACGACCGCTGAGGGGCTTTCACTTTGGCCCCCACTCCACTTATTCTTGAAGAGTGATCAGTGGACGGGTATCTGGTCGAACCACAATGAGGCATGGTTCCAAAAGATGTGGAAAATGGTCGAGGAAGGTACCCTCAAGCCACAGCCTTGGGGTGATAGGCATGGAGGCCACAAGATCGGTGTGGGTTTGCGTGCTCAGCGGCCCAGCGAACGCAAAGCCGCCGCCGTTCGACGAATTGGAGGAGATCTTCTCACGGAGTGGCGAACTGGTGGGATGAAAGAGTTTGGTGCCACGCCGATACGTACATCGGGCAAGCTTAGTTTAGGGGAGTAGGGACCAGGGGGTGTATACATGACCCTCCCCCCAGCGGGTGTGGACTGTAATTCTGGAGTCCCCAATCCGGTTTTTTTCAGCGAAAACACTCGGTCGTCGATTTTCTGTAGGTTGAATTCTTGCATTCACCAGATGATTCCGTAGCTATCGCCAAATATTCCTATTTGCTCTTTAGGGTATACATGTGCGAATAATGAAGAAGCGAGTGTGCTGGGCGAAAGCCCGAATGGCTTTCGGGCCGCAGGATGTGGAACCCGGGGTCTGAGGCAGCTGCGTGGGCGAGTGGGTCCCACGGAGCTGGGTATAGTCGGGGATACAGGAGGACCCTGGAAAGTCGGAGGACAGGTCGAACTCTTTACTCACTCGGGCCCACCGCCGCACGTGGGGAAAACGGGGGATAGACCGTGGAGGGGTGACCACGCCGCGGTGGTCTGGTGGTCTCCCGTTACATCCGGTCACACTGTGATGGGTTTCGTCCTCCCCCTCCATGACCGCGAGTGATTGTGCTCGAGGTTGTAGGAGTCGCAGACGCAGACGAGTACGGCGTTGATGCCTGATCGTCTGTTCGGGTGGATGAGTCCATTGCACGATCTCCGTTGTAGCCATCACTCATTTCTCTTCCCCTGCAGTCCGCGACCGTGTCGGTCTGCCTGTTCACTCATCCCGCCCCCACGAAATTCCCCGACTCCTGCTTCTTCAACTCCCATTTTTTCGAACCATACCTCCATCGGTCACACCCCTCCTGTCACTCCTCCAGGTTCGCCACAGCCACCGCTACCCCCACCACCGAACCCCACGAGCTGCGTCGGTCATCCCTTTCAACTTTCCGTCCAATCCACCTCTCCCGATTGTTCGATATAGGAACACACCCCACAATCTTCTACTAGCGGCACACAACAGCTCCCTGCAAATTCACCTGACCGAGCGCTCCCCGTCGCCAGGTCGTTGGCTCAACAATTGCGTACTCTCGGTTCCCTCGGTTCTGTCTTTACTCCCCACCGGAAATTCCGAAGATCCTTTCGATACAACGGCGATGGACACGTGTGCCGAGAGGAGAGCGCCACTTCTTACCCTGATGGAGGAGGACTGGACCAAGCCGTCGGGGATCTTTGGAAAGGCGAGGAAGGCGGAGAAGGAGGCGACGCCAGAAGAGGAATCGGGGGCTTCAATGGAAGTCGATTCTGACCCTCCCTCTCAAAGTCAGGAACACACCCATGTCGCCGAGGGGCTCTAGGCGTTTCTGTGGTGAGTACGCCTCTCTGTTGGGCGAGGCAGACGTTCCTAACTCCCTTGATTACAGCCACCACAGCCTCCAGGCCACGTACGACAAAACCTCGCATACACGGTGCGCAGTATCAAGGACTTGCAGTGCTCAAGCCCCTCCGCCTTTGTGGCTTCAACCACCCCACTGTTGCCGCCCCAAACAATCGCGTAGCGCACCCGGCGATTGATCCCTTGAAGATAGGGGCGGTTCGTTGGTCAATATGGCTTCCTTGCCGTACTTATTACATGGATAGAGATTGAAACCATTACCTTGCCGCCCCGTCGGGTACAGGGCTTTCCGTGTTCTAAATTGGATACCCGGGTGGGTGCTCTCATTACCGAGCGGTCGCATCTATTCTGACGAGCATTCCGCCTTCCGTAACAGGTAACACACCTCCTGAACCTGTCGACATCGCAGAGATGTTCCCCGGGTCCGTCGCTACGCGCTACGGCTTCTGCGTCTGTGCGGAGATGGCTCCTGCTGTTCAAGTGTCGCTCAAATGGACGATGGTCAATCTCGTCCAACATCCACGTTGCGGATTGCGCACGGTTGACGTCACGTCGTGGACGTTCTACTCTGTTGCCGTGTTGGTTGGCTCCCTGTATGTTTCTACCCTGGACACAGCGAATCCAGGCAATGTCGCCGATCAGTGGCGCCTTTATGTTCTCGATTGATGGCAAACACGGTCCCCAGAACCACCGGTGGGATCGGCCACAGAGGGTGCCCGTGTATGGAGAGGTTGAGGCACCCACTTCCATGTAGTCAAAGTTAGGACTGTGGCCAGCTCCACTACCACCACCCCACCAGCTCGGACGGGAAGGATGGCGATGGAAAGGCAGCGGTGTCAAGATTGTCAAACAGTTTAGTGAAACGGGTTGGCGTTCCCGTATTCTGGTTCGGACACCGCCTCAGCCTCCACTGTGTTCTCCTCGTACGTTTGTCTTCCAAAACACGAGCCGAGATTATTCAATCAAACAGCATGCCCCTCCCCATAGATGTGATCTCCCCGCTCAATAAGGCGCCCTCGTGAAAACGAGCGCCACGATACGTGGGTAAAGCAGTTGGATAAGATCCAGGATGGGATAATGGGAGCACATGATCCCCTTGTCCCCCACCAACCTCCACCACCCATTGGGGTGATCGCTCAACACTGCCTGACTTTTCCTTGTTTCGGCCTCCTACAAGGTAGGGGCGTCCATTCGGCATCCTACAAGAGTGCTCACCGACGTGTCCAGGCGTGGAAGTCTCCCTCATTTCACCTCCTTTCACGTGTGCGTCCATGCTGGTTTCCTGTAGCTCATCGACACCTTCCGAATAAACCGCGACGTCTCGGCCAAATAGATCCCGCTGCTAGTAGAATATTGTCACGCTGGCGACTTAGTGGGAAAAAGAGATTCAACGACTTGTCCCTTCACTCCGTGTTCTCCTCCACAGCGGTCCAGCTGTAACAGAGGTCAGTCGGGTCTGAACGGTTTTTACGATGCCTTACATGGGTTACAGATCCCGAAAATTTCGAGCAGTCCCATGTCGTTATAACAGCTTGCGGCACGGTCCAATCCTAACCCAATGCAGATACGGGGGCGCTGTAAAGTGGTGGGGGGCCATTCTCGGTACTCCTTCTTTTCGAATCCCGTCCAGATTCCTTAGCATCCTCCCATTAGACAAAGCCTACGCAATCAAAACAGGTCGACCAAGAGCGCGAAGGCTTGCTTTGAGCTTGTAAGACCTCCGTCCGTTGGATTTGGCGCCCCCGCGTTGCTGACTTCGACTGCAATATCTTCTCGCAGTTTACGATGACGCTGCGTCTCATCCAAGGAGTTCTCAACGAACGGGGCCTCAAGTTCGTGCAATGTAAGTGGTTCCTTCGCGGTCGTGAGGGCGCCCGCTAAGCAACCGGTACAACCACGGCTCGATAAGCCAGAAGGAGCGCCAGAAGGTCATTGACAATATTGAGAGCGACAAGGAAGTAAGGATTATCCTAATGTCGTTTAAGGCCAGTGGCATTGGTGAGTTACTGTCTTCTGGTACGCTCTGCTCATGGTTCTGACGCGACGATAGGCCTTAATTTAACCGCCTGTAGCAGTGGTTTCGAAGTTTTGGTAAGTCTTGAGCCATGTCAATGCATGACCGGGTTCACAACTAATACTTGTTTCGTCCCAGATCCTCCCAATGTTAGATTACAATGTTATGATACTATTATTGATCAGCCTTACCTTGAACTGCTTCATACAAGACTAGAATCCCTCATAATGGGTGCAAAGAGATATTGTTACAGCGCTTTTCGCTAAAGGCGCGTCGCTGTTTTTGATTGTTAGTAGACACGAAATGAAGAAAACTTCTGCAGCAACAACAAATGGTCAGATTGGGATATTCCTGAGTGTGTCTTGCAATGAAAACTTCAGGTAAAGTTACTGGTGAGAAATTATGAGGATGATCAAGCGTCCTGCTTGAACCAAAGGCTGGAGGAGTGAGTGAGTGAAGTTTGATCACACAGGTGGCAATCCTTGACCCACTGGCTCCCAAGTTGTGAGGGTACCCACATTGCATGCCACAGTAAGTTTTTTCCACTCTAAATGAGCCAAATGAGCTCAGTAGGCCTGCCCATCCCACACAAACTTCAGCAGATGTTTGTCACACCCGTGGGGACTCACTCAGCACCATTATACTTTGCTGGCTTGTGCGAGTAAAACTTCCCACAGTACACAGTGATGACATACTTGCATTCTGGGCCAAGTGGGCAGGGAGATGTTCTCCATACAGTTGGAATCCCATTCCTCACACTTCCAGTGGTGATTTCTGGCGGGAACTCCAAAATTCCTCCCATTCTTTTGATGACAACTTTGCTTGAAGTTTTCGTGACAAGATACAACTTGTTGTTGCTGTAGAGGTTCCCTGTTTCATGTACTACCAACAATTGAAAACAGCACCGTGCCTTAGCTGGTGAAAAGCGCTGTAATTGTGACAGAAATATTTCAATGCCCAAGTGTTAAGATAATGGGTGACCATCTGTATGGTTACAACATGTACACACAAGTCTAGTTGCATATCCATGTATTTATAAGGGAACTGTCAGGACCCTGATTGTTCTGTTGGGACACTGATATTCTCTCTAAACTGTTCATCTGGGACCTTCAGTTTCCTCAACCTGTGTGTATGCCAGAACACTGCACAAGACCTATGGGGTTTGGCTCAGATTAGGTCAATGAAAGCCAGTGAAGTATACATGAGGTCAAGCCCACCTTCACCATCTAGTGATCTTTCCTTGGCTCAGGGGCGACCCAGACATGTATCAGTGCAGGGAATCACAAACAAAGATTGAAGACCCCCAAAACCAACCACAAAGATGCACAGAAAGCAACCATCTGAACACCACCATGGTATTGAGGTAGAGTCATCATGGCATTCATAGAGGCACTTCCAAGGAGTCCCAAACTGAAGACCATGGAGGTTTTGGGGCCTGAGGTGCTGCTGGCAAGGGTGCTACATCTTGATGGTTGACTGACTTGAGCCACTAATCAGAGTTGCTGTGCCTGGTCCTGGGTTTTGCTTCTGTGCTCAATCTTGAGCCAATGCTGGAAATGGAGGTTGTCATCTATGGTTAAGGGTGGCTTGTCATGTAACCTGGCCACAGCTATGGATGACTATTGGATAGCAGGGTTGAAGGCTACTGAGGTCAAGTGGAGCTGGGCAAGTGGTGAGAGGTTTTGTTTTCAATTAGGTTACCATTTTTTATAACAAAAAGGGTAGGGTTATGGTTCAGAAAAGGTTTCTTTTATGTTACAGATAAAAGTGTACCAAAAAGTGTAAGGAAAAGATTATATTAAAGGATATATTATTTGTAGCTTTTATAAGTATCTTGTGGGGTATATATAATGTTAAAGTTTTTTGAAGGAAAAAAACGGGGCCTGAATTTTTCTTTTTTTGCCACTTTTTTCACTAAAATTTCATCACAGGAAGGGGACAGTGCATCCAGTGTCGATGATGGCACGGAGCAGCAGCGATTTGCCTGTTCCTGGCCAACGATGGGACCGAATACGAACGTGAGCGACGTTCGGGGCCAGTACGTGAGCAAACGACACACCTGCAGCTCCTGTGAAAAAAACGTTCTTCCCGTCCTTGATGACCATCTCCAACACCCTCTTCTGTTCATCATTCAGCGCCGCCGTCCCGCCTTCGGTCGCTGTTGAACTCCAGGAGAGAGGCGCGAGGTAGTCGTCGAGCCTCGACTGCTCCATTGGCTGACCCGAACCGCCCGAAGGTGTCCGGTTCTTCGAAGACGACGGCGTTGGGGACTTGTCCTGTCGAGGCATGGTCGCAGCGGGTTCAACGGAACGAGGTTAGCCAGGTTGGCGGCAATTCGGCTTTCGACTTCGAGAGAAGCTTCGCAGGGTGCAAAGTTCGACCCAAACACGAGCGATCGCAGATCGAGTGGTCTAACGACGCGTCAACCTCACACGATCACCATCTGCCCGCCTCCACCTCGAACACTCGCAGACGCCATGACCAAGCACATACGAGGGTATTGCCGCCTCTGTAAAGGAGAGGTCCGCGACACAATGAGCCACTTCTTGAGACTCCACCCAACACACGATGTGCCGTTGAAGATCGTCCTCGACTGGATCGACGCCGCCGAGCTGCGTTGCCCACTATGCTACATCTCTTGTGACGACGTCCCTCTGCACTACGAGACCCAACACGTCAAGTCGGTCCGCCTCCAGTTCAAGTACGACGAGACGGTCACGAGGGGCGAAGACGGCATGCTCACGTGCCCTATGTGCCCTGAAAAATTCCACTTTTCAGACGCTTTGCAGGTACGTCTCGACTGAAACCCCACCTGAAACCCAACCCGCCGCTCATCCACCGTAGGACCACGTGGCACAATGTATCTACGCGAGGACCGAGCTAGAAACGTGCGAGACGACGTCGCCCCTCAGCAGCCCCGAGGTTTAGGGGACGGAGCGCAAAAGGGTGGCGTAGTGCAGCCCCCTCCTGTTCAGGAGTAGTCGTAAACACCCCTGAGCGTAATACAAAAAAAAAAGAAAAAACTCTGACCTCCACCATCACCACGATCCACTAATCGATGAGCACGACGATGAAAGCGACCGGATGCCGCCCTGGGAGGTTCGTGAACTGTTGCTCTCCTCGAGAGCACCCCTGACCCGCCTGCGAAGAAAACTCTGCAGACAGTGCAATGTAGAGACCAAAGACATGAAGACCCACCAGCTCTCGTACCACGTCAGCACAGTCTCCGTACTCGTCGCTGGCAACACGTCCGTCACCTTGGAGAGAATGGAGACGGGGTTCTTCCGGTGCCCCATATGCCTCCTTGCCGAGTTCAGGGACGCCCGATTGGTCCAGGTGAACCCTCTCCCCACGTGTTCCGCGACGATCGACTGAACGCAACCTTCAGCACCACGTCATCACCTGCAATGGCGACGGAAGCTTGCCGAGCGCTCATCAGCAATCACCCGCATCCCCTGACCATCTGGAAGCCTCGACATCTTTCATACGACCCCTTACCCGCCGCGATGACTCCCCATCGTCGGATGCGAAGGAGATCGTCAACTCGGAGGACGAGGTGGAAGACAGTCTCATGGACGGAAAGGCTCCATCGCAAGACGACGCTTGAACTCGTCGCGGCCGTCGTGAGACACGTGAGGTCTATTTGAATTGGCGGTACTACACGCCGGTAGATTGTGCGTTGTACGCTACAGAGAACTGAAAGTATGACAGCATGGCCACGGAGGACCGATTCGACCGCACCCATCGAGTCACCAAGAGACGTTTGGTCGTCTTCGCTCGCGGAGTTGGGTCGCTTCGAGCGGTGATAAGCCTTGTAAATTGACGAAAGGTGGTTGAGATGCGTCAGCGTGCTCGAAAGGGGCGAAGGACACACCGTTGGGACCAAGAAACGCCTACCGCTCGACGTGACCTTGCCAACCAGGCGGGTGAGGCGGCATTGAAGGCTGAAGTGCTCCTTCGATCCCGAGGTGACCACCAAGCCTGCTTAGCGGTATCGGCCAGTTTACCTGGAGCCGGCGTCCTCAGGGCCACCCTGCCGAACAACACGGAGCCGATGGCAAGCTCCGTGTTTCCACTCGTGCTTGAATGGCCGTGGTCGCAAAGCGCGTGGCGTGGTGGTGAACGGTGGACGAGGTGTTGAAGGGTCGACTGAAGGAGAATGTGAGTCGACATTTCCACAAGACGCCCTGAGACCGTGCCCACCTCGATAACCGTCGATACATGCCCTCCTGCCCTTGCATCTGCCGTCCATATGTGCGGAACGGCCTAAGGCTTTCTCCATCGGCGTGAGTCGAGCGGAAGGACGTTGTCAGGGTTGAGGTCGGCTCACGACTGAACCACGTGACGGCCCCAGCCCGATCGGGCGGCCATCCGTTCCGCGTATGGGCCACGTGGTGGCATTCCGCAGTCGTTTGTATTGTAAGGTTGGCGTCGTCCGCTTTCGACCAACGGCGTCATCGTCCCACGCTGTTTCCTCAGCCAAACCGTTCGAAAAGCGTGACGGATACCAAACAAAAACTATCTCCTCCCCAGCGATTACCCGTGAGCTATTATATATATGGGCCCCGAGACCGATTCCAAGTCACTGCCCGACGCATATCCGGGTACCCTCTCTCAGATGATCCGTGCTACAGGTGAGCAATTGGTTTGGTATTCTGTACATCTACGTTACCGACATGGGCGATCTGTAGCAGGCCCATCCGGGTCCGTTTTGCAAGATTTTCGATCCCCCCGCATCAGGGGGGTCAAAATCGCGAAGAGCAGAAAAAAAACGCAGTTTCGGTCGGGCTATATCGCGCCGTCGCTTCGCAATTTGGAGTACGTACTCTAGCATCTATTTGTAAGCGAGTCCTACTTTCCCCGCGTTATTCCGTGGACGTTCGCTGTGGCGGTGGTCGCGGGTCGTTTTCAACTCCATTATCCTTCTCAAGCTTTGTGTGTTTATTTTCTCGTTTCCGTACGTTACTCACACGCCTTCCGTATCGCTTTCAATCGATTACGCCTTCCAACTTGTTACGACCATCGCTGGGTGGGACGCTACGGGTCAACCTCAGCGTCGAGGGTAAGTTCGCTCCTGTACGGTTCCAACCGCATTCCCCTCATGTTTGAGAGCCTGTACTCCATCGAAACGTGCTATCACTGCAGACTGGGTGTGTTTTTGTGTGTTTAAGGTAAGTGCTTCTCGTTCCGTTAGTGTGAGGCGGCGGGCCTGACGGCTCGATCACTACGGTTTCGGCCGCAGTATCGAGTGGCGTCGAGGGGGTTCGCTCGCGCTCACAGGATCTTCAAGACAGAAAGAGTACGGAGCTCTGTTGGGTAGCTTCTAGTAGGTAGTACAAAAGTAGCAGTCCTTATATACTAAATACTCGTTGTCCATGAAATCATAGGTAAAAAGAAACATAAAACATATGTCGAGTGAAATGTTATTCTACTCGGTCTGGACCGTCACGCGGCGCGGTGATGGGCCGGGCCGGGACCTTACAGTTAGCCCCTTTTACAAAATGTCCCTCCCTCACTCACGCCTTTGCTCCTCGACCTTTAGGCCTACCCCCACCCGTTCCAGAGTGGCCCATGGGCTTGATGCATCTTCATACAACCATTCGTAAGACGGGTGGACGATCAGTGAGTTATTTTGCTTCTTGTGCCTCATTCGTTCGGGGGTTCTATGCCATAAATGTAATCTGGCACGATGGATACATTTGTATGCTGACTTGTTCGATGCTACGCCATAGGGAGGTGCACGACGGTTCGCACGGGACGTCCGCGAGAGATCGATTTTCGGATGTCGATGGGTGGCACTGATCCCGAGGGGGCAGATATCACTTTACTTCAACGTGTAGCATGACTGCGAAGCCAGAGGATGCCGGGCTGTCGAAAAAAGGCACTCTCCAAGATCGTGAGGAGACGTCGCGAACGCAACCGACCGTCAAACACTCGAACTTCGACTCTCAATATCTCATCAACCTCCATGCCAGTCACAACGCGTGGCGGTGGCGAAAGGTTCTCCCCCGCACTCTCACCGCACCGGTACCGTACAATCTTGACCGCAAAAAGCTTCACACCGCGGCCGCACGGCAACTTTAAAAGAAGAACCCAACCAAACGGGCAGCGAAAGCAGAACTGAACGCCACGAGGGAGCGGAACGCGAGGGGATTACAAACTCAAAAGGCAAGTGGTAAAGTAATGGACGAGGGACGAAACGGCGGGCGGTTGCGTATTGTACTCAGTAAAATGTCTTTCTGATATCTCAATGGGGTCTCAACAATACCTGCGCACGGATGTTGACGTCCTATGATACCGCCGATGTCGTGGGACAGCAGGCCCGGTGGGCCATGTACTAGTCTCAAAGATCGCCGCAAATACTCATTCTGCCTTTCTGCAGATGCGTACACGTACCATCCACGTATACAGCAATTGACTCCGGCGATAGCAGGCCAACCGGGCATGTATTGCGTGAGGGGTTAAGGAAGATTCTGCGATCCAGCTAATGTTACCGAAGTTCGGTTCGAACCCGTCGAACCTAGGTTCGAACCTGAACCGCACCCGTTGTGAACCGTTACTTGCGGTGCGGTTCAGACGGGTTCGGGTAGGTTCGGTTTCGGGTTCACTCCCCAGCCGCCTGCGGTGCACGGGTGCAAGTACCTGTGAACGCGTTCGAACCCGTCGAACCCGTTAGGGTTCCAGCCTGAGCCACTACTGTGATTACACAGAAAATAAGCTATGACCCGTGTACGCGACGGCCCGACGGCAACACCATGATAGATGGCGAACTCAGTGACAAAAGGCAGGGGGTGAGTCGCGGCTCGCGACGCACAGAGGGAACCCGATCCTTTTCCACCTCCAGTCTCAAGTGTCACTACGCTCCGGGTAGCTTCCATCCTCGTGCAGAATTGAAGTTCTACTTGGATGAGTTGTTGTATGAAGGCAATCTGTCACCAATGGGGTGGTGGAAGGTCGTCGCATTCACAAGCCGTCAAGACTCAATCTCAGATAGGCCAATGAAGTGTGCCATCCTGTCCTCACTCGGGTCACACGTGATTATCTCCCTGTTCAGGGGTCCTCTGTGCCCTCAGAATGGGTATTCTCGAGCACTGGACTGGACGACGACAAGCATCGTGGAAATAAATTACCTAAAATATTTGGGACTCTGCAATTTGTTGAGAAATACCACGATGATATCCGCTGTCGAGAGGTTGATTCTGTGAAAGCAGTGGAGGAAATTACTCGCACCACCTGGACGAAGTCTTCCGCTCTTTAGAATCCCTCCGTCTGCCTCCACAATACATTTTATTCCTGAATTTAAAGATCCAATGAGGTTCAGGTTCGAACCCAGGTTTGAACCTGAACCGAACCTGAACTACTCGAACCTAACCCGAACCTCGGTTCGGTTTCGCGTTCGAGTGAGGGGGCATTTGAGGTGAAGTTCAGGGTTCGGGTTCACCAAATCCCCCCCGAACCGAACCCGAACCGAACATCGGTAACATTAGATCCAGCAGCTCCCACGATCGCTACCACGTCTCGATCGGGACTGAGCTTCCACCGCGAACGCAATGGATGGCTGGTTAGCCTATAAATATAGGAAATCGTTGCTGCAACACACACGTGTACAGCACGAATCTGAAGCTTCAGACGGACTGGATCCGCATTTGCACAGGTATGTTCAACCACACGTCCATTTCGACGCCGAGCTCACAAGCGTGTATATCGAGAACAGGAGGTGGAACCACCCGCGGGTTTTATGCGACTCAAAAGATATGTTATATTCGATGTAAACGAACACGCTTTCACAGTGCAATACAAGATCTATGATCCCAGCGCCCGAAACTCCGCTGATTTCGACGTGGATTAATCCATGCAGTCGTCGTCGACGCGGTTTCTGAGGGTTTCTAGTTCACTTCGGTCATTCTGAGATCCACACGCAGAGTTGTATTAAGGGGGTGTTGTGCTAAAGGGGATGCCGTATGTACAAAATCACCACCCTACATCGGCACAGAGGAGGGCGGGACTTTGGTGAACATGTGCTTCGGCTCAGACCACCACGATTGTGGCTTGACCCCACGGAGCTCCGCCAACCACTTCGGCAAGAAGCCGTAAGCTATCCACCGGAAGAGACCTGCAGAGTTGTAGCTCGTTATCGACATTCGGGACTCTTCCGGCTGAATCGCCGTGTTGCTGTGTTCGATGATGGCGGAGGGGATGAAGACCGTTGAATGTGGAGGGAACTCAACCGCGATGTTGAGGTCCCAGAGCACGAGGTGGCCGCCCTTCTTGTAATCGTACGAGCCGAGGCTCGTCACGGCGCACCAGCCCCAGCTGAGGTTCTTGAGATCCTTGTGCGGGACCGTGCAGACTTGGGGGCCGAAGTTGAACGTCGTTGAACCGAACGGGCTGTTCTTGAACGGGCGATGAAGGTGGGGGCTGTCGGCTTCGATTAGGTCGAGCGTTCTCGTGCAGAACGTGTATAGGCTGAGAGCGTTGCATTTCAACGCATCTGTTGGGATGTCAGGCTAGGTTTGGACAGGAGCCGTCAAACCCACTGCTGATGTACCCTGAGAGAGCCTTCAGCGGCTTGCAGCTCAAAAGGGCGTCCACCGCTTGCTTCCTCCTGCTGGATCTGGGTCCCAGCTTCCCAGGAGCCTGTGGCAGTTTCAGAAAAGCGGGGGGGGGGGGTCCAACGAAACAGCGTACCTTCGCACCGCCTCCGTATGAAAGTCCGGTGTTGACAGAGGCATACGAACCTCTCCTATGCTGGGTGTGCTCTTCATCAAAACACATCGCATCCCTTGTCAAGTCCATGGTCCTGGCGAGCTCCTGCATGGAGGTATCCCAGCTCGAGTCGTCAGGGCGCCCTGCAAGCAGGGCAATGATGTACCCAGATGGGGTCGTGATGGGTAATGTTTTGCTGGAGAAGGGGTCGGTCAGTTTGCAGGGCCCAGAGGGGGGTTCGCGTACCGGCCGTCCCAGGGGATGGTGCGAACGCCGAGCGCTTCGAGTTCTTGCAGGTGATAAACACGGGACTCGTGTGCGACTTTCAGGGAGGGTCGGAATTGGGCTGGCTCGAAGGGGACCGGCGTAACGCCGTTGAGCACCTTCATGCAGCGGGCGCTCTCCATCCTCGTCTTCTTGCTTTTTTCCCCAGCCTTCATCTTCCTGAACTTCTGCATTCGGTCTTTCTGGTGCTTGTGCTGTATCTCGACCGCCGCCGCCTCGACATCGACGGGGACCTTCTTCTTCTTCTTCTGGCGTCTTCGGGGTTTCTTCGTCGGGTTTTGAGGGTTGGGTGGCTCGTCTTTCAGTGGGCGATCGACGGGCTGGACCGCGGTCGAGCTCGGCGTGGAGAGAGGTTTCACCGCTGGCATAGAAGGCGCCGCCATGCTCCAGTTTGCCTCGTTCGAACCGCTGGGTACGTTCGTGATGGGCCTAAGAGCGGAGGGGGGTGGCATCGACGGTTCGATCCACGACGCATTCTGCTCGAAGTCTTCGGGGTCGCACGATGATAGCTCCGACAGCGACGAGCACATCGACGATATCGACACCCTCCTCCTCTCCGCGCGGTCGAGGAACGCGTTTTGATCCTCGACCGAGCGTTGGATGGAGGTGTTCATGCACTTCACCTCCTGCGATGTTACGAAGGTTAGCGTATGGTGGCGCAGGGGCGCTTAGATACACTCACCCAGAGCTCGTCGTCGTCAAGCTGCTCCGATTCCATCATGGGAATCTGTCGACGAAGGGATGGTCTGAAGTGTTGGAGGGTCAGCACACGAACGTGGGTGGAGTACGAGCACGGCGGGGGCTTCCTGTCTCGGAGGAGCCGGCCAGAGTCTCAACCTACGCCGGAGAGCGGTCGTGTGCATAGACACGGGTCAGTCGAGTCGAAAGTGACCGACTCCAGCCGAGAAGAAAGCCCGACCGTGCTCGAAGTGCGTAGAGGGGCAAGAGAGGGCGTCACTGACCTGCGATGAGCGTGGGGAGGGTCTGGTTTGGAGTTGGCCGAGGTTCGCCGTGCGGAGTTCGCCGAGCAGCCCGTCGGCCTAGAATGGAGAGATAAAACGAGTGTGCCTTCGCCACTGTTGGAAAATGCAGTGAGCAGAGAGGGATAGGTGTGAGCACGGTGGCAGGTCTTACGAAGGGCGGGGTTTGGAAGGAGCGTGGGTGGGTGGTGGATGGGGAGAAAGGGAGAGAGGGGGAGAGAGAAGGAGAAGGGGGCGGCGGATCGTTGACATTCGTGTGCCGATTACGTTCAGACGCGTTTCTTCCGCCGCGGATCGTTGATTGCGCGTCGAGATCGAGCACCTTCCCGTGGCCGAACTCCGCGAACCAATCGACAAATGTGGGAAACGAGCGGCGACTGAGATCAGGTGGCGAAGTGACATATTTCTCATAAGGTGTCGCGGGGTATTTGGGAAGCTGGGGCTAAGGGGGAAAGATAAGTGGGTTAGGTCGATCGCTGCACAACGGGTGGGAGGGCTCACCCTTCCGGTAAAGGGTTCACCATCGCTCCAAGGGGGGGCGAAGGCTCGTTGCGAATCGGTGGCTGGGATCGTCGTTGCGTGGTGGAGGTGGGTGAAGAGGAGAACAGGGACAGGGCCCACCAAGCCTGCTTGGTGGAGACGGTCAGTTCACCTGAAACCGTCGTCCTTTCGGACACCTGATTACCACGATTGAGGGTCGTGGCGTCGCTGTGGTTGCTTTTCCGAAGTGATGTGGACGCCTTGAAGTCGACTGAGGACCGGATTGAAAGCGTGGGAGGGGTGGTGTCGTCTCGAGCTTGTCCTCGTTTGCCGGAAAGTTGATAGGCTGGCATTGAGAACGTCGCATTTCGTGGTCGCACGGTCCACTTCCAAGGTCCGTCGGATTACTCTCAGCGAAATGAACTTTTTAGCGGTGAGTTCCCGACGAGTCGTCGGTTTTGTGGACGCCTGTCTCCCAGACAATCGGTCCTAGGAGAGGGTAAAACGGGAGAACCGGACGGGGACACAAGGAGGATGGCGTGACGTACGGATGTCTGTGCTCGATCACCCCTCCACGAAGTCGAGACCTGCACCAACACGCGTATGGGGCCGAGCGCCGGTATTGGCGATGCTTGTGCCGAACGAGGGACCTGTCTATCGCCGGGAGTCAGTTCTGTAGACACAGCACTCGAATTCAAGAGCACTCGCAAGCCGAGAAGTGTGCGCTCACCGGGTCGGCGGGATGTTGAAACGAACGGCTCACGGCCAGATGTCTTAGGCGAAACAATGCGACGGGGAGAACGAAGAATCGGAAGACAAGGGATGATATCTTGTTGAATCACTTGCAGGGTTCATCCCGAGTGCAGGTGGAGGTGTTGTTGCTGAGGAACAACATGGGAAGCCAACGGGATTGCGGTTGAGAGAGGCAGCAGCGTGGGAAAGGCAAGAACCCGCTGGTCCGCGTGATGGCGGTTTGTAGTCGTACGTTTGTAGTCCACGACATTTACATAACAACCGATAACAAAAGGGGGGGAGTCCGTGGCCTTTTGCAGTCTCGTTACGCTTGTATCGCGATCGCGGGTAACGCCGGATAACGAGCTGGTAGCACCGTTCGCGGTTTGGAACGAGTGGCCGCGAAAATTGCCAAGTAAAAATCGACAAATGCCATCTCCTGCCGGTCGTGAGCGTTTGAACCGCGGTCGATGGTCAAACGTGACAGGAAACGGACACGGGTTCAGCTCACATTGCTCGATTTTCGAACGGACTCGGAGCATTGCCACAGCCCACTCTCTCGCTTCGCGATTGGGCCCCACAGAACCGACCGGGTGCTTGGCCCTCGTAGGTGGGTACCACGCTAGCTTATGTTTGGGCCCTGAGACCGATTCTGGGCCACCTGGCGCGTATCCGGCTCCCTCTGCTCCCAGGTGGCCATCAGGAAGAACCCAAAATCGCAATTTGCCGTAATTGACGATCACGATACCTTATCCCGATAGCGTTGCTAATTAGTGATTATAATCAGTACGGTCACCCAGCTTGTACGATATTAAGATCAGATTAGAGGAGGATTACAGAGTGTTGAATGCGCGGTTCCCACTGGGCTGGTCCTCGCCATCTATTAAACACCACCACAAAGGACCCGTACTGTAGAATGAAGCCATATTCGCAGGGGACGGAAATGCGGGGGTGGTTATGCTTACGGACACACTATGAGGAGCTCACGCTGTCTACTTACGGTATCGCAAGACAGGTCTTCGCATGGAAGAGCCAAGCACTCCAACAGGTTCGTGCTAATACTCACTGATTCTAACAAGACCGCACGATTTTCCATCCACCGCGTCGGGGGGGGTTGAAATCGCGAAAATCGCGATTTCGGCTGAACGCGATGCGCGGTCAGTTTGTTCTTTGGGTCACTTATTCTGGTATGCACTAGCGAGTGGCCCGTGGATTTCTGACACCGCTACGTTTCTTTTTCGTGTCTCGGGATACGTAAGCACGCTCAGTCCTCCCAAGGCTCTCCTGTAAGGAACGCTTGATTATATGCTCTTGGGCGTTGTTCAAACGTTCAGTACACTACCTCGCACCACTTAGCGTGTTTTCAAGGTTGGCAGCACTCCAGGGTACACCATCAGAGCCGTCTGGCTTTGGGGGGCAGACCCGCTTCTAGGCCGCCCCCGCCGTCTTCCCGTTATGCGTACGGACACACATTCCATCGCGACATGTACTTTCCACGTTTTTTGAACGTTCTGGTGTGTTTTCTGCGAACGTTTCGTCTTGTGGACGCATTCTTTTTACGAATTCTCTCCGCTTACACCTTTCCACCTCGCTCCCTCACCATGTTTTGGCCGATCCCTGGGTATCCCATACGTCTAATATGTAGCCCGAAAATCGCTTGCAAGGTGGATCAATGATCTGCAGGTTATTTCGCTTCTTGTGTGCCGTTCCCTCGCTCAACACACCTTGTGGATTATCGCCTTTGTTGTACAATTCAGGTCTTTATCTCAAGTAGTGGGGGACTGTAACCATACCTCAGACGCCACAAGTGCGTTCCGGCACGACATGTACGTCCGCACGGTGACTTTTCGTGATGATGCAAAAGAGGAACGGGTGCGCAAGGCAAGGTGCCTGGTGACGCATTTTCACTTTCGCGGTGGTCGACTCTGACCTCCGGCCCCCACTGGGACCAGCATTTAATATTTACCTGTACGCTGTTTGACACCTGCACCTCCACTCTACGACATTCTGAGGGTTGAGGCGGTGGGTACGGGCCCTCGAGATTCACCTGGCGTTCGTGTGCACGGCCTCCGCGTGATCGAAAATAAGGCGTCCGGCGCAGATCGTGGGCGCTTCCGACTCTGGAGGATGGCGGCCACTCCCGCGAGGCGGCCCGCCATACAAGGAGAAGCGCGCCCCCCGTGTGAATACCTCAGCAGTACGCCTGCAAACACACCGGTGGCTGCGACAAAGTATCGTCGTACGTGAACAAGTCGGGAGAGGTTCGACGACCTGCCACTGGAACCAGGCAACGTGTTCGGTCTTCGGTCAGGTATCGCGTGGCCGTTGGCCGAATGGATCGGACGTTAGAAGATAAAGTTCGGCACTACTTAGTTTACAGCACCCGCTTTCCACAGAATCGAACCACCTCCCCTCGTCTTCCCGCTGCGAAATCTATCATCGAGTCAGGCCCCACCCTCCACGTCGCCACCGACGGTGATCTTCCCTATCACTTTGCAATACTCCCACATGTGCTCCCTCCAGCTCGAAAACGTGGCGAAATGGTTGCCGCAGTCCACCGCGTGCGACTGCAGATATCTTGTCAGAGGGGTGTGCTGTCAGGTGCAAGAGCGTACCTTGAACACATCGGCCCTGCTGTACAGCTCGACACACCACGGGCAGAGAAACCAGCTTCCCACCCTTTCAATCAGGACCTTGTACCCATCGACGACGATGGTGACGGTAGGGGTGTGGAAGATCTCGCAGTGCGCTCCCATACTTTTGAACGATCGATGGCACTCGGCGCACCTCCCGGGGTCCTTCAGAACCCACCAGAGCACAATCTCTCGTGGGACGGCAGAATCGGGGTGTTCCACAAGATAATGACGCAGGCTGTCGTCGGCTTCGCTTCCACATACACGGCACGTTGGGGGGTCTGACATTGTGGCGAAGGCGTGTGGTGGAGAAAACGAAAGGTACGGTGGAAAGGGGCGAGAGGGGTGGGGCTGAGGTCCGGTTTTGAGGGGTTGTGCCGACCCGGGAGCCTAAACCGATCGATTCTCGGGATACGCGTAGATAGGGAAAGGGTGCAAGTCATCAGCAATTTTACAATAATGCTTATCGTGCTTTTTGCTTATCCGTGCTTGTTGTCAGCCAAGCATAGGCACGCTTTACGTGCTTTACGTGTCAAAACGCGCTTACCGTGCAGATTTCAGCACGATCGGCATTTTTGTAAACTTCCTGATGAAAGTACAGAAGCGAATCAAGCGGTCAACGCAAACAAGGACAATTTCCAACGACCGGCGGCGATCCAACGCTGGCCGCAAGCCACTTCACAACCCAACGGACGCGAGACAGTCGACGACGTGGGACTGTGCGAGGTGGGTCAGATATGATCATCCGTGGTCGATCCACTCACTCTGAATCGGACGGGATGCCGGAAGCGCGCGGTGCAAACCGGACAGCTGAACAGGTTTCTCTCGCCTCGATTGAGGACCACGAGCAGCCCGAAGACGACGATGGCGACGGACTGGATGTGCCGGTTCAGGTGGTGCGAGTGGAGGTTGGACACGGGCCGGATGCACAGGCGACATAACCTCCGCAGTCGAACGCCGTGTTGTCTGAGGGGGAGTAGCTCGAGCTCGTGTGCTTGGAAGATATGTGCGCCCAAGTCGGCGACCATGGCGTTGCAGTACGAACACTGGTGGGGCATAAGAGGTTTCGGTGGCGGCGTCCGGCCAGGAGGACGACGATTATTTGCACTCCTCTGCTTATCACACGATCTCCAGTTTGAGCACCCACTTCGAATCGAGCCTACGCGAAAAGGGATAGGCGTTATCTTCGTGTTATTGGGTCGCCCTCCTCTATTTATCACGCCATCTCGAGCAAACGAATATATTTGAATACGTACTTCGGATCGAGGCTACCATAAAGGGGGCGGGATGAGCGTTATCGTCATGTTATTTGTACAGGGGGATCGTGGGGCGCCGCCCGAGGATCTCCGCCGCCGCGTGACAATAGAACCTCGCGAGAGCGAGCTCCAGGGCGATGACGTCTTGCACGTTCGGCCCCCTGTCGGTATTGCGCACGACGAGATCGAACGTGGCCGGTTTCTGAACGGAGCATGGCCATGGGGTAAGAATCTCTCGGAAGGCGACTAACCAGCTCGCACGCTCCTCCAGCTTAGTCAAGGCCATCGGGTTTGGTTCCGCGAAGTAGTTCTGCCGCCCACGGGTGATCGGTCCAAGCCTCTCCATAATTGCGGACGGTAAGTCCCACGTCCTCTTAAGCTCCACCTCGAACACGTCGTGGAAGAAATTGAGCTGGTTGACTTCACGCAGGACAGCCTGCACCGTGCGAGAGTCGACGGTACGATCGAGGTGGCTCGGTGGATTAGGCCCGAACGTTGTGCTGTTGATGTCATACGTTGGCGGTTCGGGTAGACCGAGGTAGGCCGTGAAACGGAGCCGACTCTTTCCCGCCTCCGACTCGGGATTTATTGGCGCAGGGTCAAAGCTGCCTCTCATGAACGTCCTCCAGGTCCTACGGGTTGAGAAATCCGGCGCCTGGGACTCTTCGCTGACCTTCCGCAGCCACCTTCTCCTGATCTTCACCCACGTGTAGACGAACCGTTTGAGCTGCAAGACGTTGTCAACGGAGGTAAAGATGTCGAGGGCCGGGACCAGATGGAGCGACGGTCTCTCCTCCAGAGGGATCTCCCCATCTGCCGTTCTCCACGCCTCCGTCGGTTGGGGTGTAGCAACAGCCAGGAGCAGCTCCAGATCTTCTGTCGGTCAGCAATCGAGAACGCAACCAGACCAAAAGGAAGGTCGCACCTCTTTCTTGGCTGTTTGTTGCGGATGGGAACGCTGCGAAACGAAGGTCAGGACGCCACGTACGACCTCGCCGTCGGTGCACACACCGTTCTTCGCCAAAGCCTGACGCTTCGTGGACTTCCTCGGAGGCGGCACGTCGTCGATGCGCGTAGCTTTACGTTTTTTCGATCCTCCGATGTCCGACAGAGACGTCTGGCGAGGCTTGCGTTGATACGAGGACAGGAAAGAGTGCAGGGGATGTTTGATTCCGAGATCGGTTCGGAAGCAGTCTCGAACCCAATCACAGATCCTCACGACGTACGTAGGATCATCGAAGGAGCCTTCGAACACCGGGCTGATGTTTGGGATGCGTGAGACGACGATCTTCCGACCATGCGGCCGGATCTCTAGAGAGTCTGGGTTGCAAGGTAGCCTTTCCACGAACAGACGACAGGGCGTGCCGTGGTTGGGTTCCAACGGCCGGACGAACCACACTGGGACTCCCATACGATAAAAGCGGTGACAGACCGTCTCCTCCGTCGTAACCGTCCCGGCCATCGAATCGTCGACCGGACGGGCGGTCATGGAGAACTCGTAAGAGTCGCGAAGCGCGTGGTAGGCATAGTAGCCCTCCAGCTCCAGGAAGAGCCGACATAGGAGTGCGAAGCGAAAACGTAGCTCGAGAAACGTCCCCTCGAATCGAACGATGGAACTCGAAGCCAGTCCGAGCTGCGACGTGATGTTTTCGAGGCGTTTGTGGTTGTGGGGCCCATGTTTGGCGACGTAGGAGGTAAAAGTCGACTTGCCGTGGTCCCAAATCTCACGACAGCGGGAGACGTGGGCGGGAGAGAGCCGGCATTTGCGCGGGTAGGCGGTGATGGGGGCAGTGAACTCTACCTCTTCAGGGACAACGCCACGACGGAGGAAGTTGGCATGAGAGCCTGGAGGGTATGTCAATGGGATGCAGGCGAGGTAAGGAAGTTCTTCGCAGTACAGCTGTGGCCAAAACAACGGGTCTTCGTAGCCCAGGAAACCGTCTTGGCGGAGGTTAACGTCCCGGAACAAGAAACAAGGTTGGGGGATCCAAGTCGCGTTCGGGGTCGTCATGATCCGCCACCTCTTAAGCGTGTGGAAGCCGTAACCGTACCAGAAGTACGACAGACCGTCGAGGTGGCTGTGCTCTGCGAGCCGTCAGTTGGCAAACGAAAGACTCCAACTCGAGATGAGCGCTCACCATCTCCTTCGTCAGACCGGCCCGCCATAGACCAGCCCGCGGGCAGTTGGAAAACTGCACCGCGGGTTAGGTCCCACGCCAGACCACCATCTTCAGCGGAGTCTTGGACGGCGTTCGCCGACTGGGACATTGATGACGTTCGAACGGGGGACAACCACCAAGACTACTTGGCAGAATTGGACAGTTCACCTGAACCAATGTCTCCAGCTGGGACGGAGTTGGGTGGAAGGGAGGAAGGTCGAGCTGGACGACTCTTGATCGACCGGGTCCGAGTCGTGGCGCGCGTGCGTCGGAACACTGTCGATCACGCCGCGTTCGTCAACATACCCTCACGACTCGTGCGCTTGCGTTCATCCTTTGCAACTTTGTATGCCTGGAAAACACACCAGAGGCTACTTTTGATCAGAACCTGGTTGCCCTGGGAGCAAGGGCGGCTGGTTTATTCACCTTCAAAGTAAAAGGGGCGCTCCAGCGTGACAGCACATTCGCCGTGATGTAACGTCCGGTCACGCGGATCACACACTGGCAATGCCGTTTTCGAGCTCAGCCCACCGAACCGCTTCATTTCTGCGCGGTGTTTCGTCCAAGTATCCGAAACCCTCCGTTCCTCATGGCTGAGAGGCCGTTGAGCACGATTGAAGCGCGGTGGGTTTGGGCTACGCCACCTCGACGGCTCGGCCGTACGCATATGCTGTGAGAGGTTGCCAAGACGGATGGCCGGAATGAAGCCATTCGAGCTGCCTGTGGAGGGACGAAACGGGTATAAGTCAGAGGGTAGATTGGCTATTGTACACCTCTCCGTGGCGAAAAGCTGGAAGGTGCTCGTCAGGACTGGTCGCGTGGCTGACACTCGTATCGTGCCAACGTGCATTCCGCCCCTACACCCGGTTTCCGATCACATACTATACTGAAGCATGTCCGTTTCCCTCTCCTTCCACCTCCCTATTCCCTCGGAACGTGTATTTTCCGCGAGACCGACGTATTCTGACGTGTTTCGTACGAGTATTTCGTCTTGTGAACGCGTATCGTACAGCTGGATCTAATTCCACCTGTTTCAGCGTGGACTCCGGGCTTGACGTCTGTCTTTACGGTTGAAACCGTTCACGAAACGGTTGGACGATCGGTTGGTTGTTTCGGTCTTTGACCCCCCTCGAATGGACTTCGTTGGTCCTCACCATCCCTGCATCGTTTAGCTCTTTATTCTGGCACGTGCAGCGTAGCCGTTTGTGCATCCACATAAGTAATCTGGCGCTGCATATACGCTCGTCAACCGACTTTTGCGAAGGCACCCCAGAAGGGGTCAGTCTGCTAGATCGTCGTAAACTCCGTATTTGCAATTATTTGCAAGCGTGCTATCTACGAATATGCCAATTCACCCCTGCAAGTCAACCGAGCCCCACCTCCGGTTGAGGAAATTCCGACCTTGCTAACCACCAAGTCAATACCGGCGCTCGAACTTCTTGCACCCAACGTGACGAATCCTGACTGGGGTGTGACGTCCGTCAGACGGATCAACCTCGGCCGCGTTCAAACTCCGCCGTGCCTCCACCAAGGTTCCCTGGCGCAGCAAATGCTCCCGCCCAAAACGAATGCTCTTGTGGCTCATTGTCGCGCTCTGTCTGCCCCGTCCGTGTGCTCTGCCTCCATTTGCACAGAACCCGGCGGAGAATCGATGTTCCGACGCTACGTGTACGATACCTAACCTATCCAAAAACTGAGCGTTCCGGACAAGTGTTACTGCGATTTTTACGAGGGTTGGTGCGGCGCGTTTTTCGCTATAAGTATTTATTATTTTTCGATCGCTGTTATATTTTTTGCGCTCAACTTGTACGACGCTCATCGCGACAAGCACTCAACGGGAACCCTTGATTTCGACGGCACCGGAATCGCGTTGGCCTATACTTTCGCCTAACATTGGGTTTTTCCCGAAATTCAAACTCTAGGTTTCTGCGCCGCCGAACTCGTTCAGGCTTCAAGCTTCAACTCTCGGACGGTCGCGTTTCTTCATGTGGGGATGCTTTAAATGGACTTCAGTGATTGTCTGCTACGTTGTAACATCAAATTCTCAACCAACACTATTTCGTGTATATTCCCAGATCTGCTGCTCTGTCCGGTCCCAGAGTCCACTCCCAGTCCCCCCCCCGCTTCAATCACCACCAACACCGTACGTGGAACTCATGGTGGGGTTGGTTTACACGTTGTGTTGTTGAAAGGTGGATCCCGAGTTGGACCGCGTGTGTGTCGCTCGTGTTTTTTTTAGCGGCATATCCGGTTCTCCGCTGTATGTTACATTGCCTGTGGACGCCTATGGATACACAATAGATGAGACTTGAAGTTTATGAAGTCTAAATGCCTGGGTAACTCCCCTACAGCGACGCTTCGACCAACGAAATCACATCCATCCTCCAACCTTACAATTGCACGTGGGGTGGTAAATCTGCAAGAACTCTATGTTACAACACAGTAGACACACAAATGGATCCGCTAATTTTGTAATCTTTTGGCTCCGGTGTCCTCAAGTACAGGAGAAATTTTGACCAGAGCGTACATATCGCATGTATATATTGTTGGTGAATGTTTTCGATCATCTAGGACAGGCGGTGTGTGAGCTAAGAGTGTTCGTGCCCCCTCTGGTCGGAACACGACCACTACGTGATCGATAGTTGCACGAAGACGTCCGATGTAATTCATTCGGTTTGAAACCACCTCATGTCGAATCGCAGAGTGTAAAGTGAGAAAGAAAGCGAAAAGAGGTGTAGGTTTCCCGAGCCACCTCGCGACGCTTCCACGAACGTAACGAGACCACGTCAACGAACCACGACCTTTTTGTCATGCCGAAGGTGTATAATAGATTAGTCTCCTCAAATCAGACAACACATAGCACCGACGATCGCCTGCTCGGCATGTAGCGTCATATACCGGATAAACGCGCACACACACACGACCTTTTTGTTATCGATCATTTCCATCATCCCTCGCATCAGCAAGACTGCAATCAACTCATTTTTTCGGCTGTTTTTGCCCGCCAGAAACGCGTGCTTCCTAATTCAATGACTTATTTATTTTGGGGACATAGCTTATATAAGTTGGAAAATAAGTGAGAAAGTGACAGAAAAGGCGGGAAAAGGTGAGAAAAGTGAGAAAATAAGTGATTCTCATCTTCGCTGATG
>Ga0307511_10000899_pt1 | contig 31313 bp, 19 predicted proteins | sample 13_EM_MG_FD_200266 | JGI IMG/M metagenome (GOLD analysis project Ga0307511, IMG submission 200266) | Populus trichocarpa ectomycorrhiza microbial communities from riparian zone in the Pacific Northwest, United States - 13_EM | ecosystem: Host-associated > Plants > Roots > Unclassified | place... | reverse complement strand
AGTAGTTTAATGTGTTTGGTTAAAAGAATGTTTTTTAAATTGAGGTTATATATATATATATATATATATATATATATATTGATGGTTTTTAATTTAAATATTGTAGAGTTAACTATTGTTATTACATCATGAAATAAATAATATTGATATCAAATATTTTTTTATTATTCCATTAAACTATGTGTAATTTCATTACGTATGAAATCTATCCAACAAGGACAATATTTTTCATGGTTTCTTAAGCGCGCAACAACAAAAATTGAATTTTTTGTTACGTCAACAAACGATCTCCTTATAATTTTTTGAATAAAACACAATTACAAAGAAAAATAAAAACTGAATTTTTTTTAACTGGGTCGGACCCGGCAAGAACATAATTGGGCTTGCGATCAAATTTTGTAAATGCTACGTCATTAAGCGATCTCCTTTTAATTTATATAGTGTTATTAAATAATATTAAATACTATTTTTTCGAGTAAAATATAAGTTTAAAAAAATAATTTTTTTTAATATAAGTAGTTATTCACCTGGCACTGTTCATGTGAACAGTGCCCAAGTGAATCATCTGGGCACTGTTCACTTTGAGTGAACAGTGTCCATGTTAATTAATTCATCTGGGCACTATTCACTCAAAGTGAACAGTGCCCAGATGAATTATCACCTAGTTGCAAATGTGAGAAGCAGCTCTCACGAAACTGTGTTTCACTAAAAATATATATGGGTCCCATATAAAAAGCAGTTGAATTTTTATGTTACCAAACTTGTTGTTTACGCGGTGAGCTTCAAAAGCAGAAGTTACCGCGTAAATAAACACCCTCTTATTATTGTTCTACCACTAGTTATGTTTCATGAGTGTTTTTCAAATAAATCTTTCAGCTCCCGATCTAACTTGAAATCGAATTTAATCCATAATTATCCATATGCTTTTACTATCATGCATAACACTTTATTTCCAATTTTATATTATTTATTTTATTATATTATATTTTCTTTTGTCGATCCGCACCATTCAAGATAAATTTCATGCACCTTTATATTGTAGCATTTATAATCTTTATGTCCATTTAATACTTATTTTGGCTCATATTGATTGTCGTTTACTTATTTTCTATTTATTTTATTTTCTTTTAAACGTTCATGAAATTTCAAATTTCACGGGATTTACAAAATTGGAAGAATTTTGTAATGTGGCAAGGGTATCAATCAGTTTATGATGTTTTTGGAATTGATTTTTTATGGCATAAGAACGTTTTTTAATATTATAGGATTTGTGTTGATGAAATATATGAAATTGGAGTTGATTTTATATTGTAGAAAAAGTGTTTGATGAAATACCAAATTTTAATCTTTTCTAATTTTTAGAAAATTTGTAATATTAGTTTGATGAAAATATTGTAGTCATTAAATTGAATATAATACTAAACCTGTAAATAAAAAAATATTTTTTATTTATTTTTATTTTTGGCATCAAAGTGTTATAAAATTATTAAGCTTTTAGGATGTGAAATATAATTTTTTAAAACACGAAAGTAAAGTAAGAAAACAGTAAAACTATAAATGGTTCAATGTGATTTTTCCAAAAAAATTAAAAAAACATTATGAAATTATAAAAAAGTACTCTCTTTAAATTTTAAAAACTACAAAAAACAAAAGCTGTTCAAAATACTAAAAATTATTTTAGTTTTAATATATTTTATAATATTGGGCTTATCAAATAACAAAAACCAATCATTTTAATATAAGATGTATTTAGGGTATGTTTAAAAGTGTGGTAGAGGTTAATTTTCAAAGTACTTTTCACTCAGAAATGTATTAAAATAAATTTTTTTATTTTTTAATATTTGTTTTTGATATTAATGCTTCAAAACTATTTAAAAACATAAAAAATTAATTTCAAGCAAAAAATACATTTAAAATTTTTCAGAAATATGGTCCAGTCGTATTTTTAAAAACACGGATAAGCAAGTAAAGCCATCAATGATCAGCTTGTAAACCCATTACAAGCATCTTACATTAAATGGACTCGTGGAAAATTAAAAGTTGTGTTTGGTATGACATTTTTTTTTAATCAACACTTAATTTAGTTTGTTAAAAAAAGGTACTAAGTATGTTGAATAAAAAATTAACTTTTTATTTATAATATCTTCTCTCTGCATTAATGTATTTTTATTCAACTTTTACTAAACATATTTCTAACGTAACTATTTTTGTTATTAATCATTTATGAAGAAATAATTTTTTTGAATTAGGAGTCTCATTCGGAATTTAGTTTTCACGTCACTTTTATAGATATTCCCAGCAAAGAGCACAAAAATATATAGCACATGTGAAACAGATTGAAGTTAAGCATGCATATGAGTTATGTCAGCAGCGAGCTAGAAGAAACTAAAATATATATGTGTAGAAAGTCCAACAAATTACAGTAAAGAACCATGAAAGAAATATTTGTATGGCTCCCTAAGTACTGTCAAACCATAATAATTCCCCAAAAACCCTTGATTGTATACTGATAATCATATGGCAAATGGCCTGGCTAGCTAGCTAGAAGCAGAATACTATAAATATATATATATAGATAGATATATAGATAGATAGAATATGATCACCAATTCGATGCTACTGCTCTTAGAAAGCTTTGTGATAAAACCCATGAATCCTCTTCCAAGACTCCTCCCTTTGCATCTTCAGCTGCTTGTAGAAGTTGCCAATGAATGTCTCGGCTTTTGTGAATAACTCTTGCCCACTAATTCCACCAACTTCTCCTTCTGCTTCTTCTTCATGCTCTTCAGTCACATCTTCCACTGCTTTAGTACCGTGATCGCCACCTCCTATAAAGAAAAGGCTTGGCAAGGAGGGACATTTTTTTACTTTATGATCCACTTTTACAACAGTGCTAACAATATTCTCGGATGAAGATTTTTCAAGAACCTTGGCCTTAGCAGGAGCTTCATTAGCCTGATCAGTAGTGGAGGCTTGATATTGATCTGGAGGTGCCATCACAAATGATCTCGCAGGCTTTGTTGTCAGAGGAACAACAGCATGCTTTTTGTACTGCTCTACAGGCTTGGAGAAGGCCGCCGAGATAAGGCCAGCTTCAACTCCAAGAGCTATAATGAGCAGATTCATAATGAAGTAGAGATACTTGGGCCTCAACGAGGAGGATATGAGAGGTGTCACAAAGAGAAGCGCAGCTAGGATAGAAAGCATTAGAATTTGAGACCTTTTCAACTTGCTCATAGCTAGCTAGAGCTATTGACTGGGGACAGTAATACTGATTTAAGAGGTAATGTACGGGTGGTCTGCAATTTGGTGCTTGAAGAATGATTATTTAATTGGTTCTGAGTAGAAACCAAGTAGAGGCTTTTGTGCGCGCGCGCGTGTGTTTGTGTTTGTGTTTGTGTGTGTTGAGAGAGAGAGAGAGAGATCACCGGAGGCAGAGGGCTGAGCAAGATAATGCTTGAGATTTGGAACTTGCCGTGTGTATATATAGTGATGGCAGCATTTTAGTAATATCAGTCAATAATAAAACAAGGAAAGATAATGATTTTTATCAAAAGAAAAAAGAAATCCATAAATTAAAGAAAAGGGAGTGGGGAGGGTATTATCTTGTCATAAGATCCGTATTTATTTTTCCTTCTTTCTAATTAATAATACTTCAGAATAACATTTCACTTTCATCGCTCAAGTGTATCAACCAATTCGATGCTTTAACATATTCACTGTATATCGTAAAGATAGTTGAGATGTTCAGAATGGTATATTCAAAGAACTAGAAGAAACATCTTCTTACTTTATGAGAAGTGATTGGAGTTTATTTAATTATCCAACTTAATTTAGTTTTAATCAAGACCCGAAGCTAGAAATTTTTTCTTAAGCTACTAAGAAAACACATAGAAATTATTTTTTCAAGATCAAATAGTAATTCTTGTACATAAATTTTTCAAGTTAACAATAAAATTTTAACCAAAATATACAAATCAAATGAAAAAATAAAGTTCAAAGTATATAAAACTAAAGTGAAAGTAAAAAATAAACTATATTATCGAAGTTGCACTTTTTAATGTTTTGTGGAATATAATTCATCTTTAATCAAATCTGAATTGATATCTTCAACAAGCTTTCATTCAATATAAATCATCATAGAATCTATTAAGAACTTCTTTTCTATTTTATTGTGAAGCATAATTTTAACATGTTTCATAGCTAAAAATGTTCGCTTTATGGTGGTAATGAAAATAGGCAAAATAAAAAAAAAAGACGAATCAATTTATCAATCAAATGATAGTGTTGTGATTTATTTGTTTCAACTTATCCTCAACATAATTAAGAAATGATAGACATATTCTGAAAGCTCTCATAATGAATCACATCAATATGATAATGCTTTCGCTGAGATTTCAAATAATACATCTCTTATTCATTGAAATTTTTAGGATAAAAACTCTCACCAAGCTTGCAAATAACATCATCTTTAAAATGATTTAAAGTTATCCTTAGGTTCTAAGGCATAGCTAAATTCAAGGAGTTCCACTATCTCATCACTGAATCTATAATTTAACTCTTCCAACTGAAAATATATTGTTGAGTTCAATATATGATAATGATAGTGTTGATAGATTGTCTTTTGATGACATGAATGACCTGTAGTCTTTTTATATGAAGCATTCATTATAAGCAAACTACGTGATACAACCTAGGAAAGGTCAAATTCGGATTTTGACGTAAAATGTGCAACTATCCAGTTTTACAACAACAATCATACTTCTCAATTCGACCGTTGGATAGAGCTGAAATTCTACGTGGAGTCTCCTGACATGTTTTCCTACCTTGGGTTAAAATTTCAGGTCAATTGGAGTTCGGAAAGACATCTCAATACGGGTCAATAGAGGTTGTACGAATTTTGTTATTTACTTCATTTTGACTTGTGAACTTCCTATTTGGCAAGGATCCTTTTCCTATAAGGATATGGCAGCTTGTTTTGGGAATCTCCTAGCTCTACAAGGATCTTTAATGGGCTGCAATATAATTTCTAAGTGTGGTAAGGATTCATAAATGTTTGAAAATTCTTTTCTTACAAGGATTCCTTATTCATCCTAGCTACAACAAGGAAAGAAAGTCAGCAATTTATTCTCCTAATTAAGTAAGGTAGTTGGTCGGATTTTATTCCTAAAGAGAGAAGGATTATTTAATGCTTTCCATAACTTAGGAAGGAAAGTAATTAAATCAGCAACACAGAAGGAAATTTATTTTCTTATTTATCCAAGTTAAACAAGGAAATCCAAGCTAATCAAAGACATCAAAGGGGGAAGCAACACAAATTTTCCAAATCAGATTTCTCCTAGTTTATTTAAGACTTCTTAAGGGTGAAAAATCTGATTCTAGCATATTTAAGATGATAATTTTTGGATTTTTATTATTTTCTTCTTAGTCTTTGGGTTATTATTACTTATTTGGGTCAGTTGTAAGTGGGCTTCATATACACCTAAGGGGGGTCCATTAGGGTTTAATTAAGTCTATAGTTAGTATAAATAAAGGCATAACCAGACATGTAAGGTTACACAATTCATATTAATAAAACTTCTTGTTTGCCGCACTTTGTGTGTGTGTTGGTGAGATAATCTTCCTTCCATGGTTCTCTAAAGAACTGAAAACCACTTATCGAAGAAGAACTGGCTTTGTAGTGTCATCCCTATACTTCTCGTTCATGAATCAATATTCGTTGGGTGGGGGTTTTCTGTTTCCAATAGTGTTGGTACCTAGATACAAGTTATCTTTGTGTTACACTCCTATCAAACCTGATTTACTTGGCTTTCCGGGAATAGATGTCTTTGCGTGTGGGTTGCGTGACCACGTGATCACGAGGTTCGCATCACTACGATTATAAGCAAACTCAATTGTGAAAAATCAGTAGTAGATTATAAGCAAAAATGAATGGTAATCAATCTTTCCAGCTCTTAAGATTCTTTTGAATGACAGTATTTATAAGTGTAGTTAAAGCCCTATTGATTATTTTTGTTTGACTGTCAGCTTATGGATGACAAGTAATTGAAAACAACAATTTAGTTCCCAACTTTTCCAGTAAAACCTTCTAAAAGTAGCTAAGAAACTTTACATCACAATCTAAAACTATATTCCTAGGAACCCCATGAAGTCGTACTGTCTCTATAAAGAATAAATCAACAACGTTGGTTACATCATCAGTTTTATGACATGCTATGAAATGCGTCATCTTAGAAAACCTATCAACAACCACAAAGATATAGTCCCTTACTCTTTTGACCTAGGTAAACCTAAAACAAAGTCCATGGAAGTATCTACCCAATGTTCTTAAGGTACAAGTAAACGAGTATACAAACTATGCGGTAAGACCTTAGACTTAGCTTTTCTATATGTAATACATCTATCACATACTCTTTGCACATGACATTTCATTTTAGGCCAGTAAAAGTGTTCATACAATACATACAAAGTCTTAGCAATACCAAAATGACCGATTAAACCTCCCTCATGAGCTTTACAAACAAGTAATTCACGCCTAAATCTATTAGGCACACAAAGTCTATTTTCTTTAAACAATTATCCATCAAGCCTATAGAACTTTCCAAAAGCTAAATTTTCATATGCATGAAATACATTAGCAAAATTGCCATCATTCACATACAATTCCTTTACATTCACAAATCCTAACAAATTAGCATTCAAGGTAGATAAAAAAGCATACCTTCGCGGTAACGTATCAACCACTATATTTTCCTTATCTTGATTGTATCTGATCACATATGGGAATGTTTCAATAAATCTCACCTACTTTACATGTTGTCGATTCAGCTTACCTTGTCCTTTCAAATGCTTTAATAATTTATGATCTAAATGAATCACGAACTCTTTTGGCCATAAGTAATGTTGTCATATCTTTAAAGTTCTCACCAATGCATAAACCTCCTTATCATAAGTAGGGTAGTTCAATGCTACACCATTGAGTTTTTTGCTAAAATAAGCAATAGTTTGTTTATTCTACATCAAAACAGCTCTAATACTCCTTAGGCATCACATTTAATCTCAAAAGCTTTCGTAAAGTCAGGTAAAACTAATAAAGGTGTTGAATAAAGTTTTTCTTTCAACAAGTTAAATGCATTATCTTATTCAATATCCCTATTTAAAACCAACTGACTTTTTAATAATCTTAGTGTTTGGTGCAGCTAATATGCTAAAATCCTCAACAAATCTCCTATAGAAACTAACCAAACTATGGAAACTTCTTACCTCAGTCACAGATTTAAGTGTAGGCTAATCTCGGATGGCCTTAACCTTGTCTTCATCCATCTCGATACCCTGTTCAGTTACAACATATCCAAGAAACAAAATTTCCTCCATGTAAAAGGTACGCTTCTTAAGATTAGAATATAATTTCTCACTATGTAATACACTAAGTACACTATACAAATGATCAAGATGTTAATTCAAGTTCTTGTTATAGATCAGGATGTCATCAAAATACACAATCATAAATTTACCTATAAATACATGCAACACATGAGTGAATTTGTAAGTCAAAACAACATGATAATCCATTCATGCAAACCATTCTTAATCATAAATGCAGTTTTCCATTCATCCCCTTCTTTCATCATAATCTGATGGTGCCCACTTTTCAAATTAATTTTAAAGAAAATACATGATTCGTGTAACTCATCTAGCATGTCATCAAACCTAGGGATAAGATGTCTATACTTTACCGTTGTGTTGTTAATGGCTCGACAATCAACATATCCTTCATGTTCCATCCTTCTTAGGCGCAAAACACTAGCACATCATAAAAGCTCATACTCGCATGAATATACCCCTTCATCATCAGCTCATCAACTTTCTTTTGAAACTCTTTTGTTTTCTCAGGATTACTTCTATAGGTTGGTTTGTTAGGAATTGCAACTCTAGGTACAAGGTCAATATGTTGTTCCATTCCCCTCAATGGTGGTAATCTGTTAAGAATGTCTTTAGAAAATATATCATCAAAATCCTGCAATAAAGAAATAACCACATTAGAATTAAAGTAAATCTCCTTATACACAAGTAAAATCATTGGCTTGTTAGTATAAACACAGATTTGATCTCACCCTTTCTTGCATAGAAATTTGGTTGTTTCCTTAATTTTTTTCATACAAAGATCACTACTCACACTTATTTTCTTCACTCCTCGGGTCTTACCTCCACTTTCAATCAATTTAATTATTGATTTAGAATTAGCCAAATCTAACAGTCGTTTCTCACCATTGTCCTTACATGAATTTTCACTCTCCTCAACCTCACATTCCTTTTTCAACTTTAATTGATCATCAAACGTTTGTTTTGGGGATAAAGGTGCAAGAGTGATGGTTCTACCACCTTTTACAATATTGTATATATTTCTAAATCCATCATGAATAGACCTCCTATCAAACTACCATGAACACCCCAAAAGTAAATGACTAGCATGCATTGGAACCATATCACACATAACATCTTCAGAATATCTACCAATAGCAAAGGAAATCAACACTTGTTTAGTGACCTTCACCTCACCACATTCATTCAACCACTACAATCTTTAATGCTTATGATGCTTCCTAATATTCAAATCTAATTTCCTAATGAGAGTAGTACTAACGATATTGGCACAACTGTCTCCATCAATTATCATACTACATACCTTGTTTTGGATGTAACACCTAGTGTGAAAGATGTTCTCCCTTTACTAATCTACATTATCCTATTTTACTTATGCATTCAAAACATGCCTTATAACCAATGTGTCTCTCTCAACTTGATATTTAATCTCTATATCCCTATAATCCTTCAAAGGTGGCATATCATCAACATCATATTTTTCACTTTCAGATTCAATCTCACCATGTTTCATGATCATTGTTCTCTTATTTGGACATGGAGAAGCAATGTGTCCACTCCCCAAACACCTAAAATATTTTATATCATGATTACATATAGTTTGTGAATTAGTTTTACCTTTCTCATCAGTAGGCATCTCCTTCTTGGCCTTAGGTTGTTCGACCTTAGCATCCATAAAGGACTTTAGTTGGGCAGCCTCTTCTCTCTTTAGATTCAGCCTTCAAGCTGATGAAGAAGATGTCGAACTGATATGTGGTCTTACACTACCCTTTCTCTTGATTTGTCTCTTCACCTTTTTTATCATATGTACCATGTCCTCCAACTCCACATAATGTTATGACTCTATAATATTAGCAATGTCTTTATTTAGCCTATTAAGAAATATAACTATGGTGACTTTGAGTTACTTATTTTACAAGGATTTCATATCAAACAAGAAGAATTAATTGTTCAAAAACTAATTCTTATTTGACAAAGCATTGGGCTTTTATTCAGCAAGGATTCTTCAACAATTATTTCTCTTGGGTATTTTTCACTATCATTTGCCGTAATGGATGACAAATAATCTTAGACTATTGTTTTATTTGTTTTTATTATATTAAACTTATTTTAATTAGTTTAGGCTTTATTTAAATTAGGTGCATTTCTGACCCATTAGTTTTAATATTTATATATAAATATTCTTATGTAATGATTTTTATTCAGTTTATGAAATTTTCTCAAAGTTGTCGCATATTGTGTGCTTTATTTCTTTTTTTGTGGTTGAGTGATTATCATACTAAGTTCTTGATTAAACTTGCAAACTCTTTGAATAATTGATCAACTTGGTTTTGATTTATACCTCTCGTTCGGGTCTTGTTATAGGTATAGGGTAGGGGTGATCAATTACATATAACTTTGCTTCTTCAAAGCAAGGTTCTTGTTAGGTTAAATTGCAAACTTTTCTTCAAACCTCAAATTAGCAATCTAAGGGACAATTCTGCATTAGTTTGGTATCAAAGCACAACTAATTTCATATTATAAATTTTCATTGTTACAATTAATTCTAAGGTATTTTTAGATCTTGCCATAACTAGGGTTTTCTTTAGATCTTGTCGTATATAGGGTTTGTTTTCTTTCTCTCTTTTTTGGTTTATTTCTCTCTAAGGTTTCGACTAATACAAAAAAAAAAGGAAGAAAAGACTCATTCTTGATTAATCTTCGTTGTGTGTTTGATTTAAATAAAAAAAGAGGATGAAAATTGATTGTGGTAAGAAAAAGTCCTGAAGTTGACAAGAAAATGCATACAAAACAATAAATTGTGTTCATCTTTGTGACTTGAGAAATCCAACATACACACATACACATAAACATATGTACATAAGAACAAAATAAAAAAGAATCAAAATTGCAATCTTGGAGAAAAAATTTGGAAATCGTGGATCTTGCATGAATTAGGGTTTAAGTGAAAGTTGTCTTGGAAATTCTTAGTGATCTTGATTGATTTTTTACAAATTTTGGTAGAATAGAATTATCTTGCATCAATTTCTTTAGTTTCTTGATTTCTTGCATCGTTTCTTTATTTTTTAGAGTTTCGTAGATTTTATTGTTTCTTAATAATAATTCTTACTTTTATTTCATTTCTTTATTCTCATCATTATACTTGCACAAATTTACATTGCTACTTGTAAGTTTGTCCTCAAGTTTTGTTTTGAGAAGTTTGAATATTGATTCCTGAGTTTTTAAACATAAAATAAATCATTGTGTAGTTTAGTTAATTGTTTGATAAGTTGTTAAGTTACCTTTAAGAACCAAAGTACATGAATAGAGTGGTAAAAGGCGTAGTGAAACTATTAGAGTAAAAAGCCTAATAAATTATGTGAAACACGAGAGTGAATTTTATTATGAGAGTAAACACATGGGGTTTGTGTGAGCAAAAAGTTTCTCTATTACTAACCTTTATTTTAGGTATAAACAACGTCTTTAAAAAGTGTTGAACAAAAAAGAGCAAGAATTGTAGAGGAAAGGTAGGATAAAATAAAAGTTATAAAGGAGGTGTTAGGTGTTAATGAGTAAGTTTGATAAGATGATTAGTAGACAAAGAGTTCCTATTCGTAATGAAAAGAAAGTTGAAATGCCTACCATTAGGGCTATAGTGAATGATGAGAGTATGGGTGATAATTTTAAAGAAGAAGATGAGGAAGATGATGTAATTGATTATAGTAGAGAATTTTAAATGCAATAAAATCTTGTGTATGAGTCACAACCTAGAAAGAGAATAGGAGATAGGTGACAACCAACTAATATATTCGGCCAGGGTAGGATTTCTAAGGAGCATGATGGTTTAGATCATAATTTGGGTGGTATTAAACTCAAAATTCTTGGGTTTTAGGGAAAGAGTGATCTAGAGAGGCTTATTTGGATTGGGAAAAGAAAATGGAGTTTGTGTTTGATTGCCATATGTATTAAAAAAAAAAATTAAATTGGTTATGGTTGAATTCACTAATTATGCAATTAGTTGGTAGGATCAACTTGTTACAAGTAGAAGGCGTAATGGATAAAAGCCAATAGGAACTTGGAAGGAAATGAAGACAATCATAATGAAAAAGTTTGTACCTACTCAATATTATAGAATAAATTACAAACTTTATCTAAGGGTTATAGTAGTGTGGATGGGTACTTTATGGAGATGAAAGTAGTTATGATTAGAGCTAATATTTTTGAGGATAGAAAAGCCACAATAGCTAGGTTTTTGAATGGATTAAATAAAGTTATTGCTAATGTGGTGGAATTGCACCATTATGTGGAGATTAAAGATATGGTATACATGGTTGTAAAAATGGAGAAACAATTGAGGAGAAAGGGTAGTGCAAAACCTAGTGGATATCCAGGTTTCTTTCAAGTTGGAGGTCAAATTTTAGAAGAGAGGGTAATTCACAAGTGAAACCAATGACTTCACCAAACCTTTATTTGTTAGGAAGCAAGTTACAACATTGGAGTAAAAGGAGAAAAATATTGCTCACTTGAAACATAAGTAAGAAATTAGATCTTTTTTATGTCAAGGGTTTAACCATTATGCACCTGAATTTCCAAAGAATCCATTAGGAGTGTCCATCGGGTATATTCTAAGGCCTAAAACAAAATAGATCCAATATAAGTTCAATGGACTAAGTTAAGAGATTTGGGTTAAAAAGGTTCAAATCTGTCAGTCTGAAACTTTATTTACTTGTTGGGTCATATCCGAAGCTGCAGGAGGATTTTGGATGCGATTCTAATTAGGTTGGAAGCTAGACATGTTTACCTTTCTAATGATATATGGTAGGCCTACTAATTCATCCAGATGAGAGAAAACAATGTGGTTGAAGTTGGATCTAGAACCTGCCACCAAAGTACAAAAATGGAAAAGACATTGTGTCCTTAAGAGTTATGGATTTCATTCACTACAATGAGTCCTTAATACTATTGGGAACTTATATGGTGTAAATCCCGGGAAAAATCAAGGCTGGATTAAATTAAAGAAAATAAACTAAACTAAAAAGAAGTGGGGGCAAAACGAATACACTTAAAGAAAATGGGGCCTAAATAAAAATAATAATAAATAAATAAAGATCTGCAGCTATCATAAAGAAAGAAAAGAGGGAGTTTTTGTATCTATTTTTTTACAAATCAAGAGAGAAACACACAAAATTCCGAGAACCCATCCAAGATCAAGGGTTATTCATAGAATAAACACTGGTGGGCAAGGGATTAACAAGAAAATTTAAACAAGAAGAGAAGAGGGGAGGGCCAACTGTCATTAGAAAGAAAAGGAGGGAGTTGAAGATCGAAACCTTGATTCGTACCGGGTAAGGTGTTCTAAACATGGTTTTATGAGTTGTTTCAAAGTCGATTATAAATTGATGCCTGGATGTTAAATTATAGTTAAGGTTCTTAGACTTGAATTTAGAGAAAATATATAAGTCGCTAAATTAAATAACTTCAGGTGTTGTGTGTATTAAGGTTGACGAATCTGGACAATTTCATCTCTTCACTTTCAGAGGGATTTCGGGTAGGAGGATGAAGGAATTAAAATCAGGTTCCTCATAGAAATTGTAGTTTTAGATGTCGACTAACTAAGAAAATTGATCTTGTTCAATTTGGAGTTATAAAACTCCAGCTATAGGTCACCAACCGAGACTGGGTCACGACAGACCCTGTAGGGTAATAGGTCTGGTTCATTGATAAACAATTTAAACTGCCTTGGAGGCAGATCTGGGTTCTCCTTCCTTCAGAGAACTTATAGCCTCATGTCTTAGCTTCTAACGAGACTAATCTCGCTTGAAACAGAGTTCTATTACTCTAGATACAATTAAACATCCGAGGAGAAGTTGGACAGTAACAGTTCAAATATTTAGACAGTAACAGTTCAAAACAAGACAGTAGCGGTTCAAAAACAAGACAGTAACAGTTCAAATGTCTAGACAGTAACAGTTGGACAGTAACAGCTCAAATGTCTAGACAGTAACAGTTCAAAAACAAGACAGTAACGGTTCAAATGTCTAGACAGCAACAGTTGGACAGTAACAGATCAAATGTTTAGACAGTAATAGTTCAAAATAAGATAGTAACGGTTCAAAACAAGATAGTAACAGTTCAAAACAAGACAGTAACGGTTCAAAAACAAGACAGTAACAGTTGGACAGTAACAGTCCAAATATAAAGAAAGGAATGATAACTATGGTTGGACAAATAACGACAATATTAATGGGTGAAATGAGAAAAACATAAAATATTAAGAAATGACTGAAAGAAAGACTTATTGATTGTTGATATGGTTACTATAAAACATAGTTATAAAACCCGACCCGGCCATTGACCCGGTAAAGTGACTGGGTCACGGGTCTTGTGGGTCAACCAAGGTCAACCCGGGTCCACCCGGATAAAACACCAAGACACACGTTAATATAATTGTTTTGATATAAAATATCATATTAACATATATGCTAGCATAATTATCAAGAAAATATCACATTAATATATGTACTATCATAATTAATTAGCATCAATAGATTAGAATGTGCATTTGTCTTCAAATAAACAAATCTTTAACATAATTTAAAGATATTAAAGACAAGGATAATAAAATAACAAGTTGTTCTAGAAATAAATAAAGTAACATGATAGATATAAGGTGACAACATCCAAAATCCAGTTTGCATTAGAATCCATGAATCAACATCCTAACTCCACTTTGCATTAGAATCCATAAATCAACATCTTCAGCTGCATAAAAAAGTAAAAGATTTTAGAACATGCTAAACACTTAACATTAATAGAATTGTAAAAAGAGAATGGTAAAGTACAAGACCTCATTGGAATGACAACACTTTTCTAACATAACATCTTTACTTGGGTTGAATATAGGCATTAAGTTCTTTAGTGTCCATAGGAGCAAAATTTGAATCAAATGTCAATGGAATTGAGCCAACCTCATTAATGCCTATCAAAACATCATCATTCTCCTCTGTATCTTCATCATCACATTTATCTTCAATCTTATTTATATTTATCAAATCTACAATTGAAACATAATTAACCAATAAACATTACATGTTAAACAATAATTCATTTTCAAACAAAGTTATAACTAAAGGATCAAATCTTCTATTACCTTCATTTAAAGTATCTTGAATGGTCATAGTTGATAAATCATGGTGAAAGATTTTTACTTCTTCGGTTGTTAAAGATGATGGATTATCTTCTACTACCCAATTTTCAGTGTTAGAAAATGCCTCAAAATTAATTGGATCATAATTCCGTCATTTCCAATAATTTCTACAAAATCAAAGTATAAGTATTAATGATGTTACTTAATAATATAAATAACTTTTAAAGAATTAGAGAAAAGAAAATACTTTTGTTTTAACCTCAAATTGTAGTGGACATAAACTAGGTCATTGAGTCTGTGATGCTCCAATCAATTTCTCTTCTTAGAGTGGATGTGCTAAAAAATACTCCAATTTCTCTCACATCCTGAAGAACTACAAGTTTGACTTAAAACTCGTATAGCTAGCTTTTGGAGATTTGGAGCACAAGTTCCATATAGCACCCACCATTCATCTATATACAAAATCAATAAGTAAGATTATGTCAAGATAATATTTTTAAATTACATTGAATATGAAAATAATAATATACCTGGAGGTAAAAGGGTGCAATCATTTCTCGCGGACACTCTACCAAAGTCATGTTCTGCATTCCTAAACAACTTTTTTTTTTTTTTATCAAATGTAAGTATTGTATAGATCAAAAAGTTGCAAGACAAGCTTGCGAAACAAGCTGGAAACCAGCAGTACATAGGAACATAAATATCCAGGCAAAAGGAAAACAGAACAGAATAGCCTGGGGGAACAGCCTCCCACCAAGCACAAGAGAAAACCAGCCTAAGCAAACAAACCGTCAGTTATAACCGAAGGAAACAAAAGCAATTACAATACAATTACAATGACTCAAGCTAGCAGCAAAGAATAACAGCCAGCTATCAATAGCAAGAGTCCATAAACCGATTGGGGGCCCCATCAGCAAAGTGAAGCACGTGAAAATGCATGGACCATGCATTAGCAGAGCGGCAATTCATAAGAGGGGCACCTTCGGCAAGAAACAAAACAAAACAGCATCACACATCACCCAGCCAAAATATTCCACATGTCTCTTCAGGAGAGGACCTTAAACAGAGAACAAATGGCATCCTGAAAATACAACTGGCTGCATCAACCAGCAGTGAACAAACTAGGAGAGGACAGCTCAAACCACCAAGCAACAAACTAGGAGAGGACAACATTCCTAAACAACTTCATTTCACTTGTAAGCTTGCTTAGCAGAATTGCATTCCCATTTGCATACTTCTCAACAACATCTAGAAGTCCGGAAATGGTGTTTGTATATCTACCCATTAGATTGACATCATATTGAAATCAAGGATTCAACCAAAATCCCGTTGCATAAAGCTTCTTATACAATTGTCCATCCCATCTAGTGTTAATGATGTCTAGGAAAGGTTGCACCTTAGTCCTTTTCCTTTGAAATCCCCTCAACATTTCTTCCTTTGCAGAATGGATAGCCTCATATAAATATCCCATAGCAGGTCTATCATCACTATCCACAATTCGTAGAACTCGAACTAATGGTTCGGTCATCCTTACAATTGATGCACATTCTTCCCAAAATATAGAGTTCAACACACTATCAACAAATGTTTTTCCTTTATTATCTTTAGCATAAGTAGATGAGAACCATTCTCTAGATGTTACCATAGCTCTCAAATTATCTTTGTGTACTAAAATGCTTTGCAAAGTAATGAAATTAGTAGCAAAGCGAGTAGAAGCTGGCCGAAGTATTTCTTTCCCTCCAGTGAACTTCCTCATCAAATGCAATGGATAACAATGATTATAAATATACTTTGTAATACTAGAAGCATGATCAACAATAGAAAAAACTGACTATAGCTTACCAACATCTTGGAGTATGAGGTTAATGCAATGAACAGCACAAGGAGATCAAAATATTGAAGGAAATTCTTCCACCAACAACTTGCTAGCAGCAACATAATTAGCAGCATTGTCAGTTACCATATGCATAATATTTTCAGGCCCAACAAATAAAACAACCTCTCTAAACAACTTATACAACAACATAGCAGTTTTTGAGGTCTCTGATGCATCTACTGTTTTTTAAAAAACAGTCCTTTTAGGACAATATACTAAGAAATTAATTAAAGTTCTCCTCTTTTGATCTGTCCACCCATCAACCATCAATGTGCAACCAGTCTTCTTTCAAATTTCTCGATAACTCTCAACAAAAATCTTCACTTCATCAACCATCTTTGCTAGGTAATAACCACGAAGAGCATGAAAATTTGGTCCTTTATAACCAGGACCCATGGCTGTTATACCATCTATAGCATGTTGATAGTAAACAGAGTTAGCAGCATTGAATGACACACATGCATCAATCATCCATTTTGCTATAGCAAGATCACATCGTTCGATAACTTCTTTGTTCTTCCAACAACTTTAGAGAGACTTTTGAGCACCATGAGTTGTTCTTGGAATAACATATGCCCCTAATGTTGCATTTTCTTTCTGTTTTCCACAACTTGCAGTTGATTGTTTAACAACATTAGTGATTTTACTCTTTCCTTTATTGGCAACCTTGGGTGGTAACATTTGCTTCTTACCATCGGCTTCATCATCATCGTCGTCGTCTTCACCTTTATCATCATCTTCTAATTGTTTAATCATCCTCTCTTCATGCTCTCTTTGTTCAACACTATATGGGTTGAAATCTGCTTTCATTTCTCTAGCTCTCCTTTTCTTTTCAATATTCCCCTGAAGATTCAAAAGCATTTGATGACGAACATCCGGAGGACATTTGTGACATTGTTCCACTTCTCCTTTCGCTCCAGCTAAATATTGCTTGAATCGATTAATGCCTCCACCCGCAAAGACTTTGGCACAATATAAGCATACTAATTTAGTTTTCTTACATCCCACACTAAGTTCAAGAGCTTCTCTGCAATGACCCCATGCCAAATCTGTTTTTCCTCTTATACCACTTGATGTTGATATGGAAATTGAAGGTTCAGATGAAGGAGCAGTTGAAGGATCACTACTTGGAGTGCTACCATGTTGAGAAGACATTTTAAGGAGCTGTAATAAACCAAATCAATTCTAAATAACTAAGCACCCATATAAATTATACTAAGAATTTAAGTCTGTAATACTTTTTAATTCACAAATCAATTCTTAAATCTATGGCAATAACAGACAAATCAAAATAGTAAAATTGACTTTAATTAATCAAATTGAACTAATAATCATCCACCACTCAAGAACCAACTAGTAAAACAATATCAAATTAATCAAAGGATAAATATAAAGATTGAACTAAACTGTTAAGAGAAAAATAATAAACTTGTACTGGTTCTTTGTCTAGTAATGGTAAAATACTGAAGGCTAATGAGATATTAGTCTTGTGATGAGGGCTTAAGCCTATGCTCTGGTAATGCTATGGTAATACTATATATTTGAATCCCCCCACGCCATCAAAAGGAGGAAATGATAGCCAAAATGGTAATGAAAACTTTGTTGTTCTAGTTAATTTCTTTGACCTGTATATTTTTTCTTTTAGTTTCTTAGGATCCCAAAGGATTTTCCCTGTCAATATTTACAAATTACGGGAAGGAAGTGATAAATCTTTATGCTGAAAAGGAAAGCAGTTGTGAATCTTTCACATCGCAATGCTCAGGATGCAACAAATGTGTAAATATAGTTGATGTTACTAATTTCACTTTGCAATGAAATTTGACATTTTTTTTCTCTCTTTTAAGAATTTGCTGGATGAAAAAAAAATGATTTGTTTTCCCAAATGTCAGATAGGAATCAAAGTTACAAGGGGCAAAAGTAGCAATAACGCATATCAAAGATTCTATGTTTATAAAGTAGTTTGCTTATAATTAATGGAGTAAAAGCTTGGAAATTACCTTGGAAATTATTATAGCAACAATGTTTTACAGTAAGTTATAACATGGAACACTTTTAACTACAACTACAGGTAAAGGCTTGCCACTTGAATAAAAAGAAAGATTTCAAATCCTATCGTCTCAGTAAAAAACTAAAGCTAACAGTTAGGAACAATTGCTAAGAGAAATATTATAATAGCAGATGAAGCTAACAGTTAGGGCCTAAAGCTGTCTTCTCAAGATAAATTATTACTAACCCAAGGGACAATCTAGCTGAAGCAAGACAGAAGAAGCCAACAATAAAACCATCACGATATTGTTACTAACCCAAGGGATAATTAAGAGAGATTTGGATGGAGAAAGTGAAATATTCACCTCAATCATGATATTATCCGCTTGTAGAAGATGGATGGGATCGATTCACCAGTGATGCCTTTGGATCGATTCACCAGTGATAAATATTCACCTCAATCACGATGTTTCTTCATCTGCTCGAAAAAAAATTAGGGCAGAGTTAAATGTTCTTCTTCTGCTTGAACGACTTCTTCTACAAATTAATTAGATGTATATATATGCCGGGTCTCACCCGGGTCGACCGGGTCATGGGTCGACCCGCCGGGTCTGACCGATTTTTTACATTCACCGGTCTTTTGAGAAACTCGGACCGGTCCAGCCCCCGGGTCAACCTGTCGGGCCAGTCCGGGTTTTATAACTATGCTATAAAACATATCCTGGGTGAGGAAAATTTATGAGATAAACCTGTGATTTGCAGGAGGGACCACAAGTGTGGTGCAACAACAGCGGCAGGGGAGCACGAGTAGAGCTTCTATTGCAGGTAGGTGAATCGTACCTATACTTTCTAAGTTAAATTCCATGATTTAATATATATTACCGGTGTGAAATGTGAATTACTGAATGTATGTGTAATCAAGGTGAAAGGTTGTTGTGTGAATTGCCGAGTGGTGAAATCATCGTTGACAAAAGAAATATGAAAAGTGTGATTTGAAGCATGAACTAACATACATTTAGTGTATGTTAGGATCCTGGGTAAAGGGATCGAGCTGGTATTGACTAGCATACATTTAGTGTATGTTGGATCCAGGGTAAGGGGATCGAGCATGTATTGTCTAACATACATTTAGAGTATGTTAGGATTCCGGGCGAGGGGATCACTATGTAATGGCTAGCATACATTTAGTGTATGTTAGGATCCCGGGTAAGGGGATCACCTTGCATCGACTACTACGGGGTGATGATGATGATACCAGTAAAATTGGTATTGGTAATGTGTTACGCAAAAATAATCATGGTTGATCTTATAAAGTCAGAAATGGAGGTTGATGATGGAAGAGATTCTAATGAAAAACCAGAAGGGAGAAGTGAACAAAATATGAATGCATGTTACCCTTTTTAAATTTTTAGATATTCATGTTGTTATATTTATTGTGATATTCATATTTCAATAATATGCATTTTGTTTCAGGATCATCGCATGCACGTCAGGAGTAGATCCTATCTTATGTTTCCATTATTGTAATCTAGGTTCTAGGGAGTATACCCTTATATTTTGTAAACATGAAAATGTTTGTATAATTGAATTTGTATAATTAATGTCTAAACTTGAATGAACGAACTTAGGTCTGTAGTTCATATAACCATATTTAATGTCTATGTGTTTATATTTTTATCCATCCACAATAATATTTTGTTATATAATGTGTATCATAAATATTGTGGTTGGTCGGTGTGATAATATTTGTAAAATTGAAAACCGGGTTGATTGGGTCGGGATTGAGTTATGAGACGCGAGTTACTAGAAGTGTAAATAGGTTACATGTCGATAACTTGGAACCTTCCGGTATAAGGGGGGACCTTGTTGAAATTTTAGTAGATGTTAATGCGAAGACCATGAATATATATATAAAAAAATTCTAATTACTCTATTTTCGGTTGACATGAGATTATTGCTTTTATCCCAGTATAGGGGAGAAGTTACATATGGCACCATTTGACTTATTTATTTTACAAGGATTTCATATCAAACAAAAAGAATTAATTGTTCAGAAACTAATTCTTATTTTACAAGGCATCGGGGTTTTGTTCAGCAAAAATTCTTCAACAATTATTTCTCTCAGGTATTTTTCACTATCATTTGCGACAATGGATGAAAATAATCTTAGACTATTGTTTTATTTATTTTTATTTATTTTAAATCTTATTTTAATTATTTTGAGCTTTATTTAAATTGGGTGCATATCTGACCCATTAGTTTTAGGGTTTACATATAAATACTCTAATGTAAGGATTTTTATTCAATTTATTAAAATTTCTCTAAAGTTGCCGCATATTGTGTGCTTTGTTTCTCTTTGTGTGGTTGAGTAATTCTCATACTAAGTTCTTGATTGAATTTGCAAACTCTTCGAAGAATCGATCAACTTTATTGTGATTTATACTTCTCGTTTGCGTCTCATTATAGGCGTAGGGTGGGGGTGATCAATTGCATATAACTTTGGTTCTCTAAGACAATTTATTTTGTCAAGTTGCAAACTTTTCTTCAAACCTCAAATTAGTAATCTAAGGGACAATTTTGCATCACAAAGATACTAACTTAAACATCTAAAGGTCTCCAAATCCACAAATAAAGGGTTTTTATGCAGATATCAGAAGCATTACATAAAGCTATCATCTTCCTTTACTATAGAGAATATAAGTAATTATAAGAGCACTTGATTAATCTATAATTCAATCTCCAAAGAACTCTATTTCTAAACATCTTGAATTTTAAAATATGATTACAACCATATTGAAAATATTGAAAATTATTAGGAAATAAAATAATAAGAGTCAATAATCTATATGGATTGAAAATTATAAACGAGGAAGGATTGAAGGGATCTTTCCAATCCCTCGTTTGTTATTTATCCTTTATGTTAAATTATGATTACATTTTAATAAGAAATCTCTACAACATGGCTTACGTGGGTGACTGGGTACATGGCTTACGTGGGTTACTTTTGTTTTGTTGAATTAGTCAATTAATAAATTAATGTGGGTAATAGGAGTTGCTGAAAGCATTCCTAGTTTCGGCTCCACTACTAGAGTCCCTATTATTTTGGATTATCATTGTAATGTTGTGGCCTATTTAGGTTCATGTTTTCTGTATTGAAGTTTTATGCAATTAATAACAAATACTCTCTAAAACCTATGTTCTTCTTCTTTTCTTATCTCCCCCAAATTCTTTTCTTATTAGTGGTATTAGAGCCATTCCGCTTCATGGATACACGCAGTAAAACTCATGCGAAGTTTCGCGTTGAGGTCAATAAAGCCCTTGCCCGACACGACACCAACTTCGATGAATTGAATCACAATTTTAGTCGAGTCAGTGACGCCCTACAGGGAGTCATGGCCAAGTTGCAGGCAATGAGAATCGCCCAATCCAATCGCACACTTGACAGGGAAGTCAATCCGTTTGCAGCTGGAGATAATTCCCACGGCAGGCCTTCCGCATCAACCACTTCTAATTTAGACCAGAATCACACCAACCTCAAGTTGAATTTTCCAACCTATGCTGGCGAGGGTGAGGACCCTATAGGATGGATTTTCAAAGTGGAGCAGTACTTCAAATTTAAGAATATTGATGCTCCACAACGGGTTCAATTGGCATCGTTTCATTTGTCAAATGTAGCGCTTCAATGGTATCAGTGGTATACCAAAAACAGGGGTTAATTGCGCTAGAATGAGTTTGTCAAAGCTCTCCTCCATCGTTTTGGTCCAACAGATTATGAGGATCCGTCAGAAGCATTCTCGCGACTTAAGTAAACCACGACTGCCAATGCATACCAAGAGGCATTCGAGAAATTGTCCCATAAGGTGGATGATCTCCTGAAAAAAATTTTGGTGGGTTGTTTTATTGCAGGGCTGAAGTATGAAATTCGTTTGGATGTACATGTTAAGCAACCAAAGACTCTTTCTGAATCAATTAGTGTGGCTCATCTAATTGAAGAACGAAACCAATTCCAAAAGAAAACAAGTAGTCAATTTAGGCCAGCAGCACCTCCATTCCATCCAAGACCGCAACAGAGTTCCATAGCAGGACTTCTTGTTCCTTCCCCTTCTCAACGGACATCTCAGACAACCGATACCTTCAGCGGACCTATTCGACGTCTCACAGGACAGGAGGCTAGGGAGAGGCGTGAAAAAGGACTGCGCTTTTATTGTGATGAAAGGTATGTACCAGGGCACCGTTTTTCAAGACCACAACTATTTATGATGGTAGATGTGCAGCCGAATGAGGAAGAAGATGATGTGGACATTGATATTGAGCCATCTGAGGAAGCAATACCAGAAATATCATTCCACGCCTTGGCTGGTACAGCCCATCCACAAACCTTTCGCATTATTGGAAGGGTAGGAAACAGAGACTTGACTATGCTCATTGATGGGGGAAGCACCCATAATTTTATTGATCAGTCCGTGGTTACCAAGTTGGGACTACAAGTGGTTCGCGGCAAGACATTCAAAATGATAGTCGGCAATAAAGAAGTTATTGAATGCACCAGACGTTGTTTGGGGCTCTCCCTCTCAATTCAAGGGATCACAGTACGAGCTGATTTTTTTGTTCTTCCAGTGGCAGCCTATCAAGCAGTTTTAGGAGTACAATGGTTGGAGACTTTAGGTCCAATCAAAACTGACTACAAGAAGCTCAGTATGTCTTTCACACAAGCCGGCCGAACTCATATGATTTCAGATGTGAAACCAATTGAAGACACTAAATTGCCACCAGACCTCAGTCAAATTCTGTCAGAATTTGCACTTGTATTTGAAGAACCCACCGAATTGCCACCTACGAGTAACCACGACCATCGAATTTCGTTGTTACCAAACCAACCTCCAGTTAACACAAGACCTTACAGGTACTCCCATTACCAAAAAAATGAGATCGAAAAACTGGTCAAAGAATTCCTTCAATCCGAAATTATTTGCCCTAGTCGGAGTCCATTTTCGTCACCAGTATTGTTAATAAAAAAATCAGATGGGTCTTGACGCTTCTGCGTCGACTATCGGGCACTCAATGAGATTATAGTTAAGGATAAATTTCCAATACCAGTCATTAATGAGCTGTTTGATGAGTTACATGGCGCAAACGTTTTTTCAAAACTGGACTTGCTCTCCGGTTACCACCAGATAAGGGTCCGGCATGATGATATTCCGAAAACTGCTTTTTAAACTCATGATAGTCACTATGAGTTTGTGGTGATGCCATTCGAATTGACAAATGCTCTAGCATCCTTTCAGAGTCTCATGAACGATATTTTTCGGCCACATTTACGAAGGTTTATTCTAGTGTTTTTTATGATATTTTAGTGTATAGCAGGTCTTAAGAGGATCATCTGCAGCACTTAAAACAAGTGCTTCGAATTCTTTCTGAAAATCAGTTGTATGTCAAACTCTCAAAGTGTCAGTTTGGGGTGCTAACGGTGGAGTATTTGGGCCACCTCATTTCTTCCGATGGTGTGGCAGTAGACCCAGCAAAGATACAATCTATTCAAAATTGGCCCGTGCCAACATCCCCTAAAGGTGTTCGCGGTTTCCTTGGATTGGTCGGGTATTATCGCAAGTTTGTGAGAGGATTTGGTATAATAGCTGCACCATTAACAAAACTTCTCACCAAATATGGGTTCTACTGGTCTGAACATGAGACACTTCGGCCTGCAAGATTGCTTCAACCCCTTCCCATTCCGTAGCGAATTTGGACAAAAATATCCATGGATTTTGTCAAAGGATTACCGCTGTCACAGGGTTACAATGTGATTATGGTTGTGGTGGATCGACTCTCAAAGTATGCACATTTTGTGCCATTAAAACATTCATACACAACTGTATCAGTAGCCAAATGCTTTCTAAATAATGTGGTGAAATTACATGGGATGCCTCTTTCGATTGTTAGTGATCATGACAAAATCTTCATTAGCACCTTTTGGAAGTCTCTGTTCAAATTACACGACACAACATTGTGTTACAGTTCCAGTTATCACCCTCAATCCGACGACCAAACTGAGGTGGTAAATCAGACTCTTCGGCATTATTTACACTGCTTCTCTTATGACCAACCAAAAGGTTGGATGGAATGGCTTGCTTGGGCAGAATATGGGTACAATACGACAATTCATTCAACGACTAAAATGTCCATTTGAAGCAGTTTATGGGGTTCCTCCTCCATCTATGACTTCTTATGTTCCAGGCACAACAAAAATCCAGGTTGTGGACAAATTGCTGCACACAAGAGAAGTAATACTTCGAGATCTACAACGAAATCTATTGGAGGCACAGGTTCGCATGAAATCTCGCGCAGACTTGCATCGCCACGAGATCACCTTCGAAGTCGGTGATTATGTGTTTCTTAAGCTGCAGCCTTACCACCAAAAATCAGTGGCTTTCCAAAGTTCTTTGAAATTGTCACCAAGATTTTTCGGGCCATTCAAGGTTCTAGCTCGAATCGGGACAGTTGCTTACAAATTAGACCTTCCAGCAGGGGCGCGAATACATAATGTATTTCACGTCAGTTTGCTCAAAAACAAAATGGGGACCCGTCATCGATGACACTGTGATAACTCTTCCTTTTGTTTCAGCGGATGAAGTCTTATTACAAGAACCTGAATTAATTTTGGACCGTCGGGTTATCCAAAAGGGAAAATACCGTCCAAAAACGAAAGTCTTAGTACAGTAGAAAAGGGGCTATGCATGAAGATGCTTCGTGGGAAAACTTGTGGCATTTCACCAAAACTTATCCACAATTCAACCTTGCTGACAAGGACCTTCTTAGGGGGATGGATTGATAAGAAATCTCTATAACATGGCTTACGTGGGTGACTGGGTACATGGCTTACGTGGATTACTTTTGTTTTGTTGAATTAGTCAATTAATAAATTAATGTGGGTAATAATAGGAGTTGCTGAAAGTATTCCTAGTCTTCGGCTTCACTACTAGAGTCCCTATTATTTTGGATTATCGTTGTAATGTTGTGGCCTATTTAGGTTCACGTTTTCAGTATTGAAGTTTTATGTCATTAATAACAAATACTCTCCAAAAACCTCTGTTCTTCTTCTTTTCTTATCTCCCCCAAATTGTTTTCTTATCACATTCAATCCCTTCTTTCCAATCCTCTCTTATCCATCCTTTATCTTATCAGCCAGGATGTAAAATCCAACGTCATTGTAGGAGAAGAAGTATAAGTGGACAATGTTTGATAAGGTCGGTGAAAGAATATTCCTTCACTTTTTTTTTTAGATTTTGTTTGTTAACCCGTTTGTAAAGACCACTGATTTATATTTTTTTTTCATTCCTTGTAATAAATGTTTTTTTTATATTATGGTAATAGTTATTCTTAAAAATATATTAAAATAATATTTTTTAATTTTTTAATTTATTTTTAATATTAATATATTAAAATAACTTAAAAACACAAAAAAAATATAATTTTAAATAAAAAAATCAAACTGTTAAAAAACACGTAGCCATCAAACATTTCCAAATGAGTTCTTAGCCATTCGGCGGAGCAGCCAGGGGCCACGGTTACATGACCTTTCATTTTTTTACCTGTCTAGTCTCGAATATATCCCGCCAACTACTGTACTGCGCGAGTGGTCCGTTTTAAGGCCTACTGCCTCTTTAACATTGGCCAGAATTCGCTCATGTCCCAATCAGACTTTGTAGAAAAAAGATTCAGATTTTGTGTGTGCAATGAGGCCAAAAAATGACCACACTCAGAGCTAGGAAACATTAAAGTAGTAACGGGCTTCCATTCCAAAATCTACCAGTCTAGCTAGCCCAAACCCTCTCTTCCTTTGCGATTACCATCCAAGGTCTATAAATTCATACTGGTTTTATATTTTTATGAAATTTTAATGAGAAATTAAATTAAAGTGAACCAACAAAGGGAGAGGGAAGTGTCTTCGCACTTTTCGAGCGGCCAAGATATTCCAATATCTTTTCAGATTCATCTCATGTTTATCCATAACAACGTGCCCAAAGTCTTTCTTCAAAATTTCTCTGCTTTTCAAGTTGCATGAGATAATCATATCCATTCATATATACCCACTATTTGTAGTCAATTCAAAAGGGACTAGCAACTGACCATCAAACAGGGGCCCACATTTGTATGAATATCATCTGTAATGGAGGCAAGATCAGCAAGATGACCGGAGCCACAAGCTACATGGAGCTGGAGATTCCAATTCCTATATATAAATATTTGTATATTTTATATGTATTTAATTTGTCCACCAAGTTACCTCCGTTGGATATCTTTCTATTCTAAGGGTTAAGTGATTCGCTTTTATCGCATAATAACAACATGTCTCCTGCTTAAAAAAGAAATGATGACCATACATCGCAACCAAATTTTGCAATCTATTAATCTTGAGGTACAACTTAAGTCCCCCCTGTATACACGCAAGCAAGCAAGCAAGCGCGCACCCTAATAATAGCTAGCATAATTACCCGCGTGCTATCGTGGCTAGCCTTAAAAATTTTGTTTTAATATGTTAATTAAATTTGAAAAATTAGGTGAAGAAAAAATCAAAACCAATCAATATTGGATTTTTTTAAAATTTAATATGCATTTTTGTTGCATTTGATACAATATGAGTTTTTTAATTTTAATTTTAAATATATTTTATGAATTTATTTGATTTTCATAAATAAAAAATATGCAAACAATCATTAATCATCAAACATCTATCATTATAAAAAAAAATTTGATAATCACTCATTATTTTTTTAAGATTATATGGAGAGTTATTGCTTTTTACAATAACAATTACTTATAATAATAGTTTTTTGAATAATAGAAAAGAAAAGAAAAAATTGTGAAAAATAATCTTTAATACTTTATAAGGTTGTATAAAAGAATTAAAAAAGAATTAATTTATTAGGAGAATTTGATAAACAAACAAGAAAAATAAGAAAAAATAAAGTATATATTAAAATAAAAGGTAAGATTTTTGCAAAAATATACATGAGGCTCACACAAATGGGCCTAGTCCTTCAAGCCATATGCATGAGCTTAAAACATGCACTAGCAACTAAAACATATAAAAAATATTATAACCTAATTTTTTTTACTTTTATTTTCAAAATATTTTCCAAAAAAACAAAAAAATAAAATTTTCAATGCATTTTATTATTCACATGTCCATTTCAAGATTTCTCTTGTTGATATTTTTTTGAAAAAAAAATTTAAAAGAAAAAAAAATTAAATAAAGAGACCGCTAAATAAAATGTTAAACAAGAAAAAGTTAGGTTACTTGAGTAAATAGAAAAAGATGACAAAACGTTTTTTTACTATAAATAAGGAAAAGAGAAAAAATCTAGCCAACAATATAAAAAACCTGTATTTAAAAAAACATAACCCCATCTCTTCCACTTCCTTTTTTACCAAAAAAATAATAATAAATAATAACAGAGAAAAAAAAATATGTTGAAAATAGAATACTAATTAAAGAAAAAACAAAGAGAAACCAAAAGAGAAACTATTCATTTTTTCCTTACAAAGGAAAAAACCTAACCCTTTTCTCACCTATTTATAGTTTTCCTTGTACAAATTCCTTCCCAATAAACACATAGAACACAAATTATACATTACCATGCAAGGAATTTTCCATTTAAAATAAAGAATTTATCCAATTTAACAAAATTTCAGCAAATTTTCCGCTACACAGGAGCCCTATCTAAAATTTTATTATGAATTAATATCTCCAAACATAAAAATAACCTCTTATACCACATTCGGTCTGCACAACCAATACTTAAATAGTCTCAAGCATACCATTCAAATAATTTCACAAATTATAAATTTTCACTACCTTTATACACAAGTAGAGTTTATTTTATTTTATGAGTTATATACAAATATATTTATATAATGAAACCAACATAATTTAATAGTCCATACTTTTACTTTGTTACAAATTTTAAAATAATAAAAACTTAACATATACATTAAATTTAGTTACATGACATAAGATGGAAATTATAAAATTCTACCTCACAATAAAAGTTATGCAGTCCTAACAAAAATGATTTTGTTACTGCAATGGTGGGTAAAATGAATATGAAATACATCTAATGTTGACAATGAATGAAAACATGTAAGCGTGTTTTACTCTTACATACTATACCAAACTTTAGAAGCACAAGCAACAACAATAGTTATATATCATTCAAATTATTCCTTTTTAACTAAAACTTCATCATTACGATTAGTAAAATTCTCTAACATAGTTTTTGTCATTTCAGCTAGCTAATAATCATATAATCAGTAACTACCAATATGGCCAAAATAGTTTTATAAAAATGGATCCCTGTCAATGTGACCAACTTTAATTTAACACCATTTATCTCCACCGGTGTGACTGTTATTAATTTAGCACAATTAGTCTTTATCCATACAACGAACTATAATTTATACAATTAATCTTTGTTCAAATGGGTCGACTTTAATTTACTCAATTAATCTTTGTCCATACAGTCGACTATAATTTATACAATTAGTTTGCTCAAATAGATCGACTTTAATTTACTCAATTAATCTTTGTCCATATAGTCGACTATAATTTATACAATTAGTCTTTGCCCATATAGCCGACTATAATTTATACATTTTTTATAACCCATTTCAAGACTCATTGTACATGTATAAACAAATTTTCACAAGAACATTTCTTTAAATAAACAAAAAAAGAGGTGACAAGCACCTACCTGAAACTTTAGTAATATGTGTTCCCACAGCTACTAGTCCAACTATGATTGCCCCTTCTAATTTTTCAAGAAGACATCTCCAAATTAGCACCCAAGTCATTTCACTCATTGTTTATAATTATTTTGACACATCACTATCCTTTTTTATGTGAAATATGTGTTTTGCAATATAATAACCCGTCTTTTTCATAGCCAGAAATTGATGGAATTTTTTTTCATATATATATATATATATATATAACATTTCTTTCAATTTTCTTTAATGGTGAATCCACCCCTTTTTAGTCATTAAATTAAACCCCGTTTATTTCTATAATTCTTAAAATTTTCGGAAGAGTTTTCTTTATTTTTATATGTATCAAGTTATCGACATCTTCTTTATACCTGCACTTATTATCAAAATAAATTTATATATCCACAACCCAATCATATCAGGACAACCTCGGGCAAATCCAACGTATCAACCCATTTATTTATCCCTTCCTTTCCAAATTTATGTTTACATCACATACTTCCCCTTTTAAACTTTAATACCCATATTAAATGTCACTATCGTCATCAATTATGCACATTTTCAAAATAATAAGTGTCGTACAAGTATTACAATCCAAAAGAAATTATAATATTTTAAATATAAGTACAACCTATTAAAGTAATTATAAAAAATTACATTACCTAACAAAAGTACAAAATAACTAAAAACAAAGTAATGTCTAAAGAGATCCAGTAGTATGAGAGGGTCCTGCATAAACAAAACATAAAGAATACCCACAATATTAGAATGATTTTAAAAAAAACCTAATATTTATATGTAAAATGTCATCTACCACTTTTCACTTAAGTTTAATTTCCCACTAAACATTTATTTCACAATAATTACCCATATTCTCTCAAAATATCTAATTCCTCCAAACTTCATTTAAAACTCAGATTTTCATCTATAATTAACGTCCCCAAATAAAACAAACACTTTAACTTGAGAGTTCTTTCTTCATAACCCTTTTACTTTAACCCATCCAATTCTAACATGATAAAATGGTCTTCCTAACCCCAACTCATCAATGTCTCAATTACACCACACTAATTTAATTTGTGCCTTAGTTTCTGACCGTCAGACAACTAAATTACAACTTCACCTTCTTATTCTCTAATTTATCAGGCGGTTACGATTAAACCACTAACCCTTAGTTTTCCATAACTACAGACCACTAGGTTAAAATTTCCTTTCTCTTGACCTTCCACTTTGTGGACGAATAAGTTACTTCACTAGCCCTTAACTTTCGTTTCTACGAACGACTAAGTTTTATATTTTCCATTCCCTTAATCTTCCACTTCGTGGACGATTAAGTTTTAAATTTTCCATTCCCTTAATCTTCCACTTCGTGGACGATTAAGTTACTTCACTAGCCCTTAGCTTCCGTTTCTACAAACGACTAAGTTTTATATTTTCCATAATATCTTTATCCATCATTACCCATCATAACTCTATTTCAATCATATTCTCCCAAGAATCATTTTTGTCAAATTCATAGTCTTAGTTCCAACCTTTGATTTCCATCTAATTCACAACATTAATTTAATAAGAAAATTAAACAACTAAGGTAAACAAGTTTAAGGTAGCAACACCTACCTGCAGTTCCTGATGCTCGAGCTCCTTTCGCCGATGTCCCGACTCTGAATGCTAACATTCGTATTAGTACCAACCTATAAGTCAACAATATCCTAAGCCCATTTACCTTTCTCACATAATATTTTCACAATGTTTATATCATAAGATTTATTTAACATGTCCCTCTTCTATATGATTCTCATTATCCAATATCTACACTATGTTTCATCAATTCTATTAGTCCTTTTTATATTTTCACCATATATAACTGACACGATCAAAGAGTTGATGTCTTATCCCAAGTGCAGGAGTGTCAAAGTAATAAATAACCCGGCAAGACCAGGGTCGAATCACATGGAGATTAACTATATAAATAATAAATAATAAAAGGAGAAAAGTTGAAGAGAACTTTTGAGATGTGATATTGATGTAAAGATTTAATCAAAGATAAAAATAGTTGTCAAGGTTAGAGGATCCACTAATGGTATTTCAAATAAATATAATATAAACTCTTTTTATTACTCAATTGGAAACCACACACAAAGGAGGTTCCAATCGGATGATTTATCGTTATTAGCTCATTAT
>Ga0307511_10000898_pt1 | contig 31314 bp, 24 predicted proteins | sample 13_EM_MG_FD_200266 | JGI IMG/M metagenome (GOLD analysis project Ga0307511, IMG submission 200266) | Populus trichocarpa ectomycorrhiza microbial communities from riparian zone in the Pacific Northwest, United States - 13_EM | ecosystem: Host-associated > Plants > Roots > Unclassified | place... | reverse complement strand
TCGCCTTCCCGAACGTTTACCAACACCAGGTACAACCTTTCCATCTCGAAGACCCGACTAAGCCCGGAGTCCGCAAGATCTTTGTCGCCTTCCTCGTCGACCCAACACACACCATCCCCTCTGCCACCACCGTTGCACCCCAACAACGCGAGATAATCCGGGAAGCGATGCTGGCAACGGATGACTCGTCGTGGTTAGGCAAGCTCCCCACCGAACTGATCGATATCATTTCTGGTGGGAACGATGGGGCGATGTCGAGGGCTGAGGCGGAGGAGTATAGATTGGATCTGATGGATGAAAGGACGGTATTCGTTGATGAGAGTAATTCGAATTATTTTGGTCAAGAGTTCAACATGTGGTACGTTCTCGTTTTCTTGTCCTCTCTTATCGAAGAGGATCACTGACACTCTGAATATTAGTGAACACTGATCCATGGTGGCACTTTTACTCGCGTAACCTAAACAATCCACCGTAGCCTGTGCGCAAATTACAAAAGTGACGATCTCCTTCCGACGATGAGTGATATACCGTGTGCCACCACAAGTGCTGGTTTTCTTCCCCGCAATGACACCGAGTGCATCACCATATTCAATGCGTTCGACCAGGAAGCTGACCAAAATCGGGGATGACTCCCGACAACTCAGGACCGGTGGGCAAGCAAGTTGCTGATGGGAGCAGATCCCGACTCGACGCTCCGGATTTCATATGTGGGATTTTCAGTAGTAAGAGCCTTGTGGCCGTTTTCTCCCCACGACTGCCAACTGCGAGCTAGGAGCACGGGAACCCGAACGAACCGAGATACACCAATTGCCGACACGACTCGTGGCCAAGGTGGACGCAGAATGAGACAACCGAGGACCGCTTTTCATCCTCAATTTACGACCACGCTGGGACGTTCTATCCAACGTTTTGATTGCGTCACAGTGCGTGTCAGTGCATAACGAGACCGAACCAGGTCCCTTGCCCTCTCTCCGTCGTGAATTCGTCGTCATTCGAAGCGGTGTTTTTTGTCGTAATGCTGAGATAGCTTTCAGGAAGTAACCGTTAAGCACAGGGTTGAATACAAGACCTGATCCATGGACCTTTCGGTCTTGAATTTGCGGTCGCACTCGCCGCATGTGAAGCAATGTTTCGCGTCGTGGTGCTAACCGGACCGTCAGTTTCCAAATTACCGTTCGTAGAACATTGAACAAGAACCTGATCCCTGGACAGCTCGGTCTTGAACTCGCGGTTGCACTCAGTGCATTCGAAGCTGTGTTTTGCGTTGTAATGCTGAGTAATTGTCAGCAAGTGACCGTTGGGTAGAGGAGTGGACGTGAACCTGATCCTTTGCCTCCTCGTCCTTAAATTCGCGGTCACACTCGGGACATTCGATACGATGTTTCGCATCGTAGTGCTAAGTAGCTGTTAGCAGGTGACCGCTGAGGAATTGGCGATGAACCTGATCCATTGCTTTCTGTGTCTCGAATTCGCGATCGCACGCAGGACACTCTATCGAGCAATGGATTGCATCGTGGTGCTGAGAGATCGTGTCAGTATTTGACCGGCTGGAACCCGCAGAATGAATGGACCTCATCCCGAGCTTCCTCCGTCGTAAATTCGTCATCACACTCGCTACATTCGAAGCGGTGTTTCGCGTTGTAGTGCTGAGGAAGTGTCACTATATGGCTGTGGAACCTCGCATGAAGGTGAACGAGGACCTTTTCCATTGAATCCTTTGACCCGAATTCACGGTCACATTCGGGACAGCTGCTGCGCGCATGTTTCGCCTCGTAGTGCTGGCTTCTTGCGTGAGATCGCCTATCACGATAGGAGAGTGGGCGTACTTGATCTGCTGCGTGCCGAGACCCAAACTCAGACCCACAGACGGGACATGTCAAATCGCACTCAGACCGGAAATGCTAAGGTGAGAAGATCAGCGGAACGATTCCTGGCGGTTTATGGGAGCAGGCACGGATGTCAACGCTTCGGGTGAGCCAAAAGAGTCCGGGCACGTGGGACATGCAAAGGGCCCTCGGGATACCATTGCGATTCGTTAGGTGAGTCAGGTCAAGGAGTGTAGGTATTCAATACTCAATTGTCGTACGGTTTGACCCGTGTCCCGAGAGTTGGTCACCTGGGCTGTGGACCCACAACCTTACAGAAACGGATGGCAATCGAAGCGTCAAGGTGGAAGGCACTGACGGTGAGATATACAGTATCCTAGGTAAGGGGAGGAGGGTAAAAAAAACAATATCACTACGGACCCGCTGTATCACTGTATTTTATTTTACGGAAGCGGATTCCTATGGGAGAATTCGGATATCGAGCTCAACGAACAACATAATAACGGAGTAGCATCGTACACCGGACATTTTTGGAGTCGAACATACGCGCTGCGTGGTACACCTGGTTCGGGGTACTCGAAACAGAAAATGTGGCTGCGGCGCGTGATAAACAGGCAGCCATCACCAACGTTGGGACGTGTAGCCATGGAAGTATCCCGAGCCCTTCCCGTCGGAAGTGAGATACGACATGTGAGGATAGTGGGCCTCACCTTCCGAACAACGTAGGTACACACGCATAGTTTCGTTGTGCGGCCCCAGCGATGGTACGACCACCCCACTGTCTATTGACCACGCTAGGTCAGCGATGATTTGACCGATTCTGATATTGTGTTATCCATATTGAGTTCACATCGCAACAACCCAAACTCTGACATATCCGCATTCTTTGCCGTGCATGATATAGAATCTGGCGTCACGTCACTAGCTGGGGAGGCCCCCGGAGGTTCTGAAGTCGCGCCTGCAATTTGATTTCCTGTCAAAATAGCATTGATGATAACCGGAACCGTTTTCGTCTGCTGCGAGCGCAACGAGATCCCCCTGACGGTGACCTTCGCGTGCATTGTTCTGCAACTACCACTCTACTGCTGGAATATGATCTCAAATGGAAACTAACAACTAGATGCAACTATTTACGACCGCTGTAGATGATGTACCCTTGACCCCCGATCTTGAATATTGCCCTCCGTCGTCCCGGGTTCTGCCGCTTGCCGGCCATATGTACTTGTGAGTACTATTGATCGAATTCGTTGTGCAATTACTGGGTTGGGAAATCGAATGAAGCGCGCTTCACTCCCTGATCTCGATGAATGCCAGTCAAACGCGTTCGCCCGCCCCCTCGAAACTCGTCCACATTAGAGGAAATATGCTGACCGACTTGTGGGCCGGGTACCGCCGCTCGCCACCGACCAAACTTGGAAGGAACAGTTCGCGGACTCCAAGACGGGTTGGCCGCCGACTGTCAAAAGTGGAGCTGCGGATCAACCCTGCAACTACAGGTCGTCGTATATGAAAGAGGTTGAATCATCCGCCCACAACCGTGCCGCCGAGCAAGTCAGGTCGTCATTTTTGTTGGCAACGCGCGCAGAGACTCGTAAAGTCATAACAGTGAGAATGTGACTCGTCGCGTATTGGAAGGTATAAAGGCAACTAACGGTCTTGTGCTGTATCCCTCAGAATCCCTGGACAATCATGGCTCCCGTTGCTGTCTACGGTTTCCCTTACGACCCTTTCCCAGGCGGCCACTACATCCATCCATTCCACAGTCGATCGTGGGATTATTCCGGTAATGAGGGCAAGGAGCATCAAAGAACAGTGAGTTTCCCCCTTCCCACCCCAAGATTTTCTCTTCGATTTGACCGGCAAACGACACTGGTGTTAGATTGTCGAAATGCGGATGTGTGCTCTCTCGAATGTCATTCGGGAGAAACCAAATTGGTGGGAAAAGATCAAGGATCCAGCCCTCGTCGAGAAATGGAAACAAGAAGCGTTGGACCAACAAAAAAACGAACACCGAATTTGGCGGCTCACGGAGAGAATGGTAACCACAGCTAAAAGTTTTGCCTTAACGCGGTGTTGACTTCGTCCCAAGATCAACTATGTATTCCAAGAGTTGCATGAATACGCGTCCATCCGAGATCCTGACACCGGAGTCGAGGTGAGGTCCCATCTAGTCTTTCTCGCCTTCGTTTATAATCGTTGTATCATCAGGTCGGGCCCTACGAACGCGTCTGGAGGTCTGACTCTCTCATCCCAACCAGTCTCCAGGGTCAACTAGCCGCCGCGGTCAGTCCTCTCGAAGACGTTCCGGAAGCAGAGAGAGACTGGCACCCTGGGTCCAACAACCAAGTCCTCGACCTAGTTCACCCCTCCCTTTACCAGATCGTTTACAACCGCACCTTCGCCAAAGATCCGCAGACCGGCAAATGCGAGCAGTTAAAACCTCCGGCTCATCGCGACCACTATGTCTCACAGAACTTCCAGTGGCTCCCTTCGGACTTTGCCGTCGCGGACGATGGTTCTGTCACCCTCGCCTCACCGTACATCAACAATGTCCATCCACAGAAGCATGCCACGCTTGAATCCGTCATTCCAAAGCTACTCGAATGTGCGGTTCCATTGTGGGAACGCGTACTCTCCGATACGCGTCGCCCATTGCTCCCTCTCAGGACACAATCAAGTGTCGAAGGTTCTCTGCCTGATTGTTTATTCGCGGACGGCGACCAACCCTACGACGACGACAACGACGAGCCTTTTACGAACAGAAGTGCGTGGCTTTCGAAACAGGAATTGAAACTGCCGGATGCTAGAGAGGAGTACAACGGGGATCTCGACGTCATGAAGACACCAACGGTTTCGTTGAAGGGAACCACGATACAATGCATCATCAAGCTTGCGAATATTGTGCTGACCCCTGAAAACCCCGAATATTCTGGCGGCAAGTGGCACGTTGAAGGTTAGCGGATCACGATGCCCCCACCTCCCTGCCGCAGCGCATCGCTCACCCTCCTTAGGGATGGAAAACGAACACATTGTTTCCAGTTTCATATACGTGAGTGCTTTATCAACCACCACCTTGCAAAGTGATACTGATTTCATCCAAAGTACTATGACTGCGAGAACATCACTTCATCTCGGCTGGCATTCCGGAGGTCCACGTCCGAGCCGGATTATCACGGTCAAGATGACACGTACTGTATGCACGTACTGTATGAGATCGACCGGTAACTCCTTCATCCTTCGCCGCCATCCATCAACTCACTGAGACTGTCTCCACCTGCCCCCACCAGTGACGACAAGTGCTTGCAGGAACTTGGAAGCGTCGCAACTATCCAAGGTCGCTGCATCGCCTTCCCGAACGTTTACCAACACCAGGTACAACCTTTCCATCTCGAAGACCCGACTAAGCCCGGAGTCCGCAAGATCTTTGTCGCCTTCCTCGTCGACCCAACACACACCATCCCTTCTGCCACCACCGTTGCACCCCAACAACGCGAGATAATCCGGGAAGCGATGTTGGCAACGGATGACTCGTCGTGGTTGGGCAAGCTCCCCACCGAACTGATTGATATCATTTCTGGTGGGAACGATGGGGCGATGTCGAGGGCTGAGGCGGAGGAGTATAGATTGGATCTGATGGATGAAAGAACGGTATTCGTTGAGGAGAGTAATTCGAATTATTTTGGTCAAGAGTTCAATATGTGGTACGTTCTCGTTTTCTTGTCCTCTCTTCTCTAAGGGATCGCTGACACTCTGAATATTAGTGAACACTGATCCACGGTACTGGCCCTGAGTACTTTTACTCGTGTCACCTAAACAATCCACCGTAACCTGTGCGCAAATGGAAAACCTGACGATGCCCTTCCGACGATGAGCGATTTACCGTGTACCTCCACAGGCGCTGGTTTTCGTCCCCGCCACAACACCGCCGAGTGCACCACCATACTCAATGCGCCCGACCAGGAAGCTGACCAAAATCAGGGATGACTCCCGACAACCCAGGACCGGTGGTCAAGCGAGTTGCTGATGGGAGCAGATCCCGACTCGACCTCTGGATTTTATATGCGGGATTTTCAGTAATAAGGACTTTGCGGCCGTTTTCTCCCCACGACTGCCAACTGCGAGCTAGGAGCACGGGAACCCGAACGAACCAAGATACACCAATGACCGACACGACTCGCGGTCAAGGCGGACGCGGAATGAGACAACCGAGGACCGCTCTTTCATCTTCAATATAGGACCGCGCTGGGACGTTCTATTCAACGATTTGATTGCGTCACAGTGCATGTTAGTGCATAACGAGACTGAACCAGGTCCCTTGCCCTCTCCCCGTCGTGAATTCGTCGTCATTCGAAGCGGTGTTTCTTGTCGTAATGCTGAGGTAGCTGTTAGGAAGTAACCGTCGAGGACGTGATTGAGTATAAACCTGATCCATGGACCTCTCAGTCTTGAATTCGCGGTTGCACTCGCCGCATCTGAAGCAATGTTCCGCCTCCTGGTGCTAAACGGGTCATCAGCCTCAGATGGCCGTTCTTGGTGGGACGTTAAACAAGAACCTCATCCCTGGCCGCCGCGGTCTTGAACTCGCAGTCGCATTCAGGGCATTCGAAGCAGTGTTTCGCGTTGTAATGCTGGGAAATAATTAGTAAGCGACGGTTGGGTACAGGAGTAAACGTGAACCTGATCCTTCGCCTCCACGTTCTTAAAGTCGCGGTCACATTCGGGGCATTCGGTAGAATGCTTCGCATTATAGTGCTAAGTAGCTGTTAGTAGGTGACAGGTGACCGCTGAGCAATTGATGATAAACCTGATTCATCGCATTCTGTGTCTCGAACTCGCGATCGCACTTGGGGCATTCTATCGAGGAGTGGGTGGCATCGTGGTGCTGAGAGATCGTGTCAGTATTTGACCAAGGGGAAACCGACAGAATGACCCAAACGAACTTGATCCCGAGCTTCCTCTGTCATGAATTCTTCATCACATTCGCTACATTCGAAACAGTGCTTCGCGTTGTAGTGCTGGCATCTTGCATGAGATCGCCCATCACGATCCTGGGAACGAGCGTACTTGATCTGCTGCGTGCCGAGACCCAAACTCAGACCCACAGACGGGGCATGTGAAGTTGTGCTCGGCTCGGTAGTGCTAGGGTGAGAGGATCAGCGGAACGAGTCGCGGTGATTCAATGGATGAGAGTAGACACAGATGTTAACGCTTCGGGTGAGCCAAAAGAGTCCGTGCACGAAGGACATGCAAAGGGCCCTCGAGATACCATCGCGATTCGTTAGATGAGTCCGGTCAAGGGGTGTAGGTATTCAATATTCAATCGTCGTACGGATCGACCCGCGTTGCGAGGGTTGGTCACCTGGGTTGTGGACCCACAACCCCCTCGAAAACAGATAGCAATCGATGCGCCAAGCCTCAAGCTTCAAGGTGGAAGGCACCGACGGCAAGATATATCCCATGGTAGGGAGGATAGAAGACAGTACCACTACGGGTGCGCCATATAACTGCGTTTTGTTTTACGGAAGGCGGATTCCTATGGGGAATTCGGATATCCGGTTTAACCAGACAACATAATAGCATTGCACACCGGTCATCTGGGAGTCGAAAATACGCGCTGCGTGACGCACCTGGTTGGCTCAAAGGTAGCCGCGCGTCGTAAACAGGTGACCATCACCAACGTCAAGATGTGTGGCCAAGAAAGTACGGCGAACTGCATCAACGGGTCTGGCACGTTCGGTGCTGGAGGGGTATATGGTTCGAGAATTATCAGGGTGCTTCGCATTGGAAGTGAGATACAGCATGGGAGGACGGTGAGCCTCACAATCCGAACAGCGCGGGCACGCGCGTACGTTTTCAATGTTGTACGAATAGTATATTTTCTGTTTCTCGTCCCTACTTTGGTGCGAAGACCAGTGCGGCTGACGGACAAGATGTGGAATATTTGATTGGGAGAATATCTAAGCTGGAATGGGTCGGATGGCCCAAAATACCACCACACCCGCGTGGCGGGTTGTGAGCGTAGGAGTCCCGTTCCGATCTTTAGATACGGTCGGATCGGAACCTCAACCGTCGAACTGGAGTGCGCCAAGAGGAAACATTCAGACTCCCATGTCCAAGCACTTCTCAGAGTTAGAGTTTATCTAGAGAATCTTGCGGAAGATACGGGGGCGCACGCACGAAGTCCACCTCGACGGAATGGATGTGGGTGAGAGCGTCAGGGGGAATTGGGATATCGGGGCAAGCAAACATCATCCAAAAAGTAGGATTCCTTACCCTGTCCACCGCCGATATCACCTCTCCTCAGCGGTGGGTTTTTAATTCGAATCAGTCAAGTTCTCTACGACGCTCACTCATTCGCGGTTGGGCCGGGAAGTTTACGGATGTTACGGCCAATGGAATTCATTCCCCTCCGTTGCGGTGATCGCTTCCGGTGCCGGAACGGTGATCCAACTATGGAATGCGTCCTCGTGGCTTACACGCGTCCATCCTGCAAACGACGGCGACAAGCAGATCTCGTTCCACACACCAATACAACGCGAAAGCCATGCCAGGCTTTCTTCCGAAACGACGTTTAACCACAAACTCAGCGGGAATCGAAATAGGCCCTTGTACGCGTACTACCCCAACGATCGCCACAATCGCAACCCCACTGATTACCCACAGCAAAGAAGCAGCGGCTTATCGATGCTACAAATGTGCTTCTCGATATCGCAAAGGAGTCCTCTGATTGGTTTCCTCCCCTCAAGTCCTGTTTGGGTGGCATCAATGCGCTAATCAAACACTACGATGTATGTTCGTACCAGATAACACCCCCTGCCCCGCTGACGGATCCTTCACAGCAAATCCAGGATGTGAAGGACAAGCTGGAGGACTTGATCCCTTGGGTGGATAAATTAAAGGTCAGCCTAACGACGGTTGATGCCAAGGACGATCGTGAGGAAGTGGAGAGACGAACACAACTAGCAAAGTTCGCACCATAGCTTTGCGATCTCGTCACGGTAACTGATCCTCTGTAGGTCCTTGGATGACATCGAGAAGCGGTCTCGAGCGTTGTCGGAGAAAGGAAAGATGGCTCGGGTCCTCGATAAAGCCCAGGACGCTCAAGCGGTCGTCAGGCTCGTCGATCAACTTCAGAAGGCGATCCTCATCTACCAAGTGTGTCCACAGAGCTGCCGGGTTTGCGCGGTGTTAATGTGAACGATGTCAGATGTCCCAACAACAATCAATTCATAACCAGGTAGCGCAGTTGACGGTAAGTTCTTTTGCGCACTCTCCGCCTTGAAGCTGACACGATCCCCGTCGATTCAAGTCTTCGTTTGGCGCATTTTTGAAACTCGAGGAGGTAAAATAACTCGGACCCATTCAGAGCGTGTACTGATGACTGGCGGTAGAAACCTCCGGAGGTAGCTAGAAAAATCAAGTCTGTCCTTGCACGGTTGGATAGACTTAGAGCGGTAACGGATGGCGCGGGTGATGATGCTGAGCTCGAGCGGCGCGCAACCCTGTTTGAGTAAGTGCACTTCAAACACGCAAACAGATATTTGTGGTAACCCTGTCCCAGAGCTCTCGAGGGTATCAGGGACGAGTTGTTGGCAATATCCAATTGTTCAAACACTTCTGGCTATCAGAGGACAAAAGTGGATATGAGTGCTGTTTGTGAGCTTGCAGGAGTCCTGAGGGGTGCAATTGTTGAATACCAGGTAGGGGTCAACCTTGAGGTATCCAATCAGCTGGTAGAATTCTTTGCTGATGTCCAGACAGCTTGAACAACAAAAGGCAATATACAACCAGCATTGTAAACTGATTGTAAGCCATGAGTTGTTTCATTTGAGAGAGTACCAGACACTGATATGCTGTTGCAGGATGCAGGTCAGATTTGTTGATGCTGTTGGCTGGAGCATATCCTTATTATTTTACAGCTGAGTTACTGGTACTAAACACCTGTCCCCATGCCCATGGAGCAGGGTACCAACATGGTGATGGCCAGGGTTGCCTCACAGGAACACGGGAAGCTATATTGGATGAGATTGAGTCCTGGGCCATAGACTTTGACATGTCTCCTGTCTACTGGCTGAATGGACTTGCTGGAACCGGCAAATCCACAATTGCCCAGACAACTGCAGAGCATCTGTTTGCTGATGGATGGTTGGGGGCATCATTCTTCTGTTCCTGTGATTTCAAAGACCGTGGTGACCTCCGCCTCATATTCCCCACTCTCTCCTTCCAGCTTGCATACAGATATCCTAACTTCCGATCTGCCCTCATTTCCCTCCTCCAATCAACTCCAGAGATTGGATCTGAGTCACTCTGCAGCCAGATGGAGAAGCTGATCATTACCCCACTGAAGGAAGCAGGGATTTCAACTGTGATAGTAATTGATGCACTTGATGAGTGCACTGACAATGAACCACAATCTGTTATCCTCTCTGTTATGGGCAGGTTGGTTAAAGAGATCCCAAAGGTCAAATTCTTCATCACTGGCCGACCAGAGCCTCAGATCCAGTCTGGGTTCCGCCTCAAACTCCTGAGGCCATTAACTGAAATATTTGTCCTTCACATGGTCAAGGATTCCATCATCAATAAAGATATCCACTGGTTCCTCAAGGCTCAGCTTTCTGATCTTGCACACCGGTTTGAGCTCACTGAGTGGCCAAGTGATGAACACATCAATCTACTCTGTAAAAGAGCAGCTGGACTCTTTGTTTATGCTGTTGCAACTGTCAAGTTTCTGGATCACAAAGCTTACCTTCCAGAGCAGCGGTTAAATGTGATTTTGGCCCTCCCAGAATGTACCACCTATGAAGGGAGGACAAAGATCAAGGAGAATACCACCCTTGACTCTTTGTACACCTCAATCCTCCAGATGGCCTTAGACTTTGATGGGGAAGACCCTAAGTTGGATTCTAAGGTCCGGTCCATCTTTGGTGCTGTTGTCCTTGTTGTGAACCCCCTTCCACCTTCAGCAGTTGCTGAACTCATTGGCCTGGAGGCCAAGCAGGTCAAGATGATCCTCACATTGGTTCAGTCACTGCTTGTACTCAATGAAGACCCCAACTGCCCTGTAAAACCATTCCACAAGTCATTCCCTGACTTCATCACAGATTCATCCCGCTGCCTCAACAAGAGGTTTTATATCTCCCCTAGTGCTCACCACCATGAACTTACCATGGGCTGCATGAAGCTGATGAATGGTGCCTTGAAACCAAACCTCCTATCACTCCCAGACTATGCCTTGAATCAAGAGGTTGAGGATCTGCCAGACAGGATCAAGAACTACATTAGTCCTGCATTGGAGTATGCCTGTAGGTCCTGGTACAACCACCTTACCAGGATCAAGAAGGAGGAAGATATTGCCTCTGTTCTTGATGCTCTCAGAGTTTTCATGAAGCAGAAATTCCTGCCATGGCTAGAGGTAGTCAGTGTCCTTGGGGTTACAAAGGGTGCTATTATTGCATTGAGGGAACTTAGGCAGTGGTTCCAAGAGGTTTGTTTTGGACTTTGATGAAGTTTTATGTCTTACTGATGCCTTAAATTAGGTGGCCAGGGACCAGCAGCTTCTTGATACTTCCAGAGACTACCTTTATTTTATCACCAAGTTTTTTGAGCCCATAAACCTCTCTGCTCCCCATATCTACCACTCTGCACTGGAACTATCCCCTCTATCATCAATCGTCCGAGAGAACTACTGTGGTAATCCTTTCCAGGGTCTCAAACCAAGGGTGGTGTATGGGCTCCCCAGCTCTTGGGACCAGCCTGTAACTATACATGGTCATCATAGATCCTATACTTGGTCACTGTGTGGTCAATCCATTGCAGTAATGGGTGAAACCTCTGTTGATATCCGGGATTCCCTCACTCTGGAAAAATCTTCCAGTCTCCAGCTTGCTGGACCTGATATGCCTAATCGAATAAAAAATCTACTTGCCTATTCACCAGATGGGCATTCTCTTGCTGATTATGATCATTTCAGCAGGAAAATTACCATCTGGGATGTACAGACAGGTGGAGAGGTTGAAAGCATTGTGGATGGGGCTGCCAGCCATCCACCCAGCTCATCGGTGTGGTCATTGGATGGGACAATGATTGGTGTTGTTTATCCAGCAGGTAAAAAAACCTGGGATGTGCACACATACTACATTGCTTCAGGGGGAAGAGTGTCTATTTGCAAGATCCATTCAGCATCTAGACCATTCCTCTGGTCACAGAATGGTCCCCTTCAGGTTATGACAATACTCTGTGAAGAGGGTAACAGGGCCATTGTTAAAATCTTCCGGGTTGGGCCTGCAATGCTTGACAATTTGATTGAGTCATTCTCCATCAATCTTGGTGTTGGGAAAGTCAATGGTGAAATATCCTTCTCTCCAGCCACTTATCGGATTTGTATCACTGGTGGATTCCTTGTTGTCCTTGACCTTCAGAACTCAAGGTCCTTGTTACAGGAAGTTCAGGACTTTGATTCTGGCTGCCTCTCTCCTGATGGAAGTTTTTTGGTGGCTTCTGAGCAGGATGGTAAAATCTCTGTTTGGAAATACACTTCTAACCAGGTTTATACCCTGTGGAGGAAGTTGCCATATTGGGGTGGGCACTTCCACAACCCAGAATATCAGTTCTCACCAGCTTCATCATCAATCTTGGTTTCAAGTGAAACTTATCTTGAGGTGCAGCAGTTAGAGGGTCTTGCAACTGATACACCTGCAGGAGAAGTGCTTCACCATGAAGCTTTTTCCACAGATGGCACTTATGTTGTGACTGCAAGTAGAGAGGGGCAAGCAATCACTATTACCAACCTCAACAATAATTCCTCACAGATCATTGACATCTGGTTTAGTCTGGATGCACTAGTCATCACTGGCAACATTCTTTTGGTGCATGGGGCAGATATGATTGTTGCATGGAGGCTCACAGTAGATGGAACAGTGGATGGTGTCTTGGGTGTCAGGAGAGCAAACTGCTCTGATAGCCTTTGGATCAAACCACTGCAGGAGGGGGGTTATCCAATGTTCAATATTGAAGGCCAAACTGGGGTTATCTTTACCTGCGATTCTGATGACCCTATGTACTACAATATAGAGACTGGGGAGAAGCTTGAAGTCATTCCAGCCAATGCACTACCGGTTGACTCTGGGATGCCATTCAGTGAAGAAGTATATGCTATTTTTGAGAGAGGGCCCACTTTCAGCTTCTATGATTTTGATGACTGTGACAATGATACTGTGCCATACTACAAGGAGGGGTGGGTTAAATACCCTGAAGGGGAGTACTCACACCAGTTTTGGTTACCTGTTCATTGGAGGCCTATCTGGAATGAGCTGCCTTCACCAGAAGAATGGAGTGAAGGATATTGGCTTGACGATGTTATGACTCTGCGGCTCAGAACATCTTTTGGTCTGGCTATCATCAAATTTTAGTTTAAATCCCCTACTCCTTAAGTATCTCAGTGATGCTCATATCCCTCTCACTCTTCTCAAGTCAATGACGTAATGTATTGTAGACTACATTAACGATAGACATTTTCCTAGTTATTGAGTGATAGACATGTCTGACTCCCTAACATTTGACTCAGAATTTAACAGGGGTAGACACAAAAACCCATCTCAGCGGTGAATACAGATAGTTGTCCAACCTCAACAGTTAACCTTCTGTGAACTGCTGTCAGCAAACTGAAGACTTGATCCCAATATCATACATTGCAGTGGCAAAAGAACAATGGGAATGATAAGGGCCAAGGAAGAAAAACTAGGACATAACAAAGACAACTGGTCTGAGAGAGCCACGTAATAGACCCCAATACCCTGGCACCCAAACAACTAATAGCTACTGGTGTACATTGATATATGGAGGTAAACACAGAGAGGGGGATGTCAATGGGGAAGAGAGCACAACATACTATAGATATACCGGACATGCCCCTCAAATCATAAATTCCATCAGCATGTCCGCTGTTATCTCGTTTCTAATCTCATCCGTATCGCCTCTCCCGAAAGCCTTCTTGGCTAGATCAAAAATGCCCTCCGCCTCCTCTTTTGACCGTTTTTTCACCTCAACACTCTTCAGACGATCGGGCTTTATACTCAGATCCGTCCACGCTCGCGACCTCATCAAACTTCTCTTCGGAGTACCTTCTCGGTCAAAATGAAAGACCATGGCGTAGTGGACCCTCTGTCCGACCAAGTGCGGAGGATCGCGTAGAGTGGTCAACCCAGGGTGTCGTCTCAAGATGTCCGCGATGGAGTCGACTTTGCCGACGACGAGCTTCGTGAACGTTCTCACAGATCAATACCAGAAGGCGGACCGTTGAAGGGGGACCTACGTACTTCGAATCTTCGAGCATGTGAGCTTGCCCCGGTAAATTTTAACTCCATCCACGCGCTGCGGAAGGTTATCGTCGGCCCTCGAGGTGGAAAAGCTGACAGATGCGAGCTCACCAATGAGTTGCATCCCTCCCTGGGTTGTTTGCGAGATCAAGGGCCACCACGCAATACCTCTCCAAGATCCCCCTCCACGCATGCTGCCAACTGTCGATGATCTTTCCTAGCTGCTTGTCAAGCTCTTCAAACCCCTCGTTAGACATGGGCGAGCACGTAAATTTGTGTGTCGCCTTCCACGATAGCTTCTGACATTCCTTCGACTACAACGGCCAGCTGATCACCGACAAGATCGAGCGGAAAGCAGAAGTGGAGCTTACACAGTACATAACACCTCTATTCATTGTCGCATATACATGTTAGATTCAATAGGAAAGTCTTAGAGACGACTGACCCACACGCCCCACATTTCTTGAGCGACTTGACCTCCGCGTCCACCGAACAGTAGAAACATTTTGCAGTTGGCATCGCGAGGCGTTACAACGCGGCCTCGTATGGTGGAATAGTTATGTGGATTCACGAGAGGAGGTTACGGATGAGGTGGCCGAGGAAGTCGGACGATCCCCCAACGCGTTGATGGATTGGCGGTGACAAGGAGCGTTATCGGCCATCACTCCCACGATCACTCATCCCCGCTGGGCCAAGGCAGTATCTACACGGTCACACAACCGTACCGATGGCGCGCGTGATGCTCTGATCTCAAATCATACCTGGTAGCCCTGACAGGGCGCCTTGCCTCGACAATCCAGCAGTGGGACCAAATTCAGAGGAACCACGACATCGGGTCCTTGATCTTGCGAAGGAGTCGGTTGATCCCTGACACATATCTACAGCAAGAGGTGATGAATTGGGTATCACGAGCGGAGTATACAGTCACAAAGACAACAATCAAGTCAAATGTACAGGGAAGAGGGGTCCCAAGTGGGACAAAACCCAAGGCTTCGCGAATGACAAATCAGCATATCGAGTAAACCGAGTGAGAAAAACAGGCGCGCTCACGAAAATCATTACAACATATACTCCGAAGTGACTCTCGTGCCTCCAGCTCGAAGAGTGTCCGGATCTTTTGTTTCGAAATCCACCTTGGCCACATGGAACACGCTCTGGGCCAAGATCGCCGACATCTCCCTGTCCACGGGGAGCCTCATGTGCAACGACGGATCCGTCCACGCCTGAGCTCTAACCTTGCACCTTGCGACGGTTGTGTTTTCAGAATCGAAGTGGAACACTATGACGCACCGGACGCGTTGGCCGGTGAGACTTGGAGGGTCGCGCAAAACTTTGAGCTCTGGTTGTCGGCTCAAGATTCCCTCTACGGCGCATACCCTACCATCCATGAGCTGGGAACAGATATATCAGGGCCTGCCGTGAGGGAATTGTAGTTTGAGCGAATCGTACCTCGAAGCTTCGGGCGGGGATTTTGCTTCCGGTGTACTTAAGCTCCATACACATCCTGAAACAGAGAAATGGTAAGCAATCGGCGGATTCACCGAGAATATTGCGCCTCCAAGGATTATCAGAAACACTCACGCATGGGTTACGTGCCTCCCCGGACAGTTCGCAAGATCAAGTGCTATCAACGAGTACATCTCCAAAATACCCCTCCACTCGTGCATCCAACGGTCAACAACCTTGTTGAACCGTTTGTCGAAATCCTTGATTCCCATGGATGGGAGAGGAACCAGTGCAGACACGCACGAGAACTTGTGGGTCGTCCTCCATGAGATCTTCTGGCACTCTGTCGACTAGATGCAAGTCAGCACGGAGTCACAAGAGGAGTTCCGAGCCGCCATACACAGTACAAGACAACTCTAGAAAGCCACCGGAAAGCAAAGAGGTGAGCAACGATACAGTACCCCCGGGAACGGAAGGAAACGATGATCGCTCACCCGCATCCGCCACACTTCTTCAACAACTTCATTTCCTTCTCCACCGAGCAGTTGAGGCACCTGCCTACGACCATGGCTCAAAGCGACCGAGAGTAAAGCGTAGCACAGGCAAAGAGCGAGGATGGCAGAACGTTGTTCTTGGAGTCGGCTATCAACCGATATCTCTGAGCCTCGATGCTTATCTGAGGAGACAAGCGGTTACACCCGGTACGAAACTCCCACGATCTCTCATCCACACAAAGCGGAAGAATTTTTTCGTGGTTGAGTCTTACCATTTCCAACCCTCGTCCTCGACGATCGCTATGGCCAGACATGGGTGTTGGTGACTTGACAGGTGGAGCATTTACGGCCCCACATCAAAAGACCCGCGCCCACGTCATCGAAGATGATCTCATTGGTAATCGCGCCCTGGCGCGGTACACGAGTTCGTGACGAAAAGCACACCCCTGGTCCCAACGATCCTATATCGAAAATGGTCCAATAGGATCAACCCCAAAGTCTGGATTTGATGCCCTTAGCTTAGCTATACATAACAGGTCGCGGTTGGAGTCTCGTGCCACACAACAGCTCCGGGAAATGAGATGCATGAGGGTGCGACCCCGGAGGAACATTCGTACATATTACCTCTACAGCGACGGAAGTGTATTCCACTTCACATTCTCCATTGTGTAGGTGCTGAATGGGTCTTTCGTATGCCTCACCCGCCGGGTCGCGTATTTATAGTCTTTCGACGAATGTTTTCGCTTTGACGGGATCCGGAGCGATGCTCCGGAACAATGGTAGATTGACCCATCTCTATGGCCGATACTCGCCCTTGCCCTCACCGGACCCTCCTTGGTTGGTTTACCACCACGACCCAAGGGCAAAACCAAGAGGGGAAGGGAGATCAAGGACAAAAAGAAACCGGCGAATGGTTACGAACGTCCCTTTCATTGATAAGATAACGATCACCGAAAGAAAACTTCCCAACAAAGTATAGAACGAGCTTCGCTGAGTGGCAGTCCGTTGCGCCTGTTGTAGAAGCTCGAACGTTGAACGTCTATTCAATCGAATCGTCGCACGGCCCAAAGAAAATACAAACTCATCTCCGAGGTTCGATCCCTGAATGCGGACGAGTGATGGGACGATTGCACGAGGCGCCTCGTTTTTACCACGCCCCCCAAGTTTTCAACGGAGGTATCCATGACTTCGTAAATTCGCGTCATCAAACAGATCAAATGAGCCAACGTGGTGAAAGGCGTGCACACATTCGGGGACAAGTGAAAATTCAAACCTCGTACGACTTGTATAAGAGAGGTTGACGGGTGGACTGATTGAACGAATAACCCTCGAAATGTTCAAGTCCTATTCGTTCGCAGCGCCCGCGCAACATTCCACCCGTCATTCAAGACATTCAAATCCTACTACCACACCTAACCCGTTAGAACTCGGTCCAATCCGAATAGCATCTCCACTCACGATCACACCCGGGAATAGACGGCAATCGCAATCGAAAAAAGTTAGAGAAGCCTTCTTCTTTCCCGAGCTAAACAAGTCCCGCGGCTTCAAAGAGTCCGATTCCATCGTTGATGTCGGGAGGAGAACGTGGGACGTCCCAGTCAGATACCGCCTTGAGGAAGTCGCCGGGCTTCATCTCTACCTAATGCGTGGCAAAATCGGGCCTCGTGCCCAGCCACGCACAAACGGAGAGACGCGCACACAACCAATCAGAGAGTGAGTCGCCACGACCCGCATGAGCTGACTGTAAACCAGTCAGCCACCCGGCCCGCAGCCTGCCTGCACTGTTCATACAAGTCGTCCCAGCCCTTCATATTACATCCAGTACAGTGAGCATCCTTTCTTCTCTGAACGCTCCACAACTGGGAGGAATGATTCGCAGTGGCGTCAATACCGGCATGTCCCTCTTCATTGCAACCTGTCAGTCAAGTGCATTCCAATCCGATGGCGAGGGGGGTCACCAGGACTCATCAAGTTCCATTCAAAAGAGAGCAAACTTAACGAACCCTATAGCGAACAAGAATATCCTATGCCTCCTTTCACCAGCGTGTTCCCGCACCACTAAGGGAAGTTCCATTAAGGTAAGGCACAGTTAGGGGGCGTTGAGGAGTCAGCCCTGCCACTTCAGTTCCGTCAATTCCTTCAGTCCCTTCAGTGTGCGCCGAGGTACCGGAAATGAGCGCCAGGAAGAAATATAAGATTTGATGGATAGGCGTATCGCATCGCGTTTGAAAAACGTGAGAGGATGCCCGGGTCGTTCCTCGTACCGGGAGAAGACGTTCCCCGGATGCTTAATTGAGCGATCATGACAGTTCAGCAGGTTAGCCATACCAAGACGCGACACTAGAATAATAGTATGAGGGATAATCAGCTCACGTCCATGAGACGTACCTGTCACCCCCCGCGGGATCATGGGTAACTCGCCCACCGAATCACCCGCCGGTGAGAGTGTAAAGACGCAGACACAAGTCAAAAATAGTTTGAGCTGAGATGTAAACTCGCACGAAAGTCAGAAATACCCTTCATACGAGGCCAACCCCACGCGTATCCAGGCATCAAAGGTCATAGAGAGCATGACCCATAGGAAGTAATGCAGAGTGAGGGGACCACACACCTCAATGCGGGGGCATGCGTGCGAGGATCACGAGTCGTTGGAAACGTGCCTCCCGCGATCCACAGAATCTGCATACATCATTCATTTCGGGATAGAAACGCAGACATCCTGCAAGTGTTTTGCTGCCCAGCATGAGGATACCAAAAGCGATCCGATCGTCCAACACGATGCCGCGAGTGTTGACCTTGAGGGTCGAAAACGTGGAATAGGAGGAATGGAACTGTACGAATCGGGCAACTCGAAGTCAAAACACCTCGCCGTTGAGGGGCGGTGTTCGTGCCTCTAGGTTGGGGGTAGGACTGCGTGTTGCGTTCGCTGACGCTGTGCGTATGCGTTTTCGAGTCAGCTCGGTCAAAGCAAACCACACAGGATGGACTCACGAAGCTACCGCCCAGGAACACAACCGGCGATTTCGATATCTTGAGATCTCGAGCTACGATCACCAGAGAGATTCGCGCCGGGTCCTGGTCAATTGGTCAACGCGAAAGGAAACAAACAAGGACCCACCTCGAACGGATGTCAGAAGGCCATAGAGTCTTGTATCTGGCAAGTCTCAGAAGAGATCTTGAGCGAGAGATTCGAACAAGCTTTCGGCTGACAAATCATGACAAGTGCTGACCGTTAATCGAGTCATGACAAAAACGTGCCGAAAACAAAACATATCCGCAACGAAAATAAAAGAAAAAAAATCAACAAGAAAAAAAATAACAAGACCGAAAAACAAATAACAAAACAAAACCACAAAACAAAGGTTTTCAAATCTCTACATCTGAGATCGTCTTGGACTCTTGCGAGTCATAACCCACGCACAGCATTTGCGTGTCCCTCCGGCCAGAAAGCACAATGGAAAGGGGGATCTCCGTCTCGAGATCCGTCAGCACCCTATAGGCCCGGGACAATCACCCACCGTAGATGTCCTGCCCAACCGGACGCTTATGCGGGTCTTCGCAGCCGAGACCCTCTATGCGCCCAGAGTCATAGTGATGATGGCAGCTGCCGAACGCCCGCCTCCGATAATCCGAACGCAAATCGATCTTATCAGTTCCACCAAAAGTGCAGCTGGGTGGCTATGCGCAGTGCATGCCGATATCGCGCGGTTTGGAGGCACGTGTGTTGAGTGCCACAAGCTCCGGGAGGCTAGAGAGGGTGAACCGGGGGTGAACGTGAACGAGATATCTCATGACCAGGGTGTTGAGACCTACTCGACACAGCCCAAGACTCCAGTGCGGGGTGCTCAAAGCAAATGACTGCGGCGCTGCAGGAAACCGCAGCCCGATTCAAAGCCTGGTGGGTGGCGTGTGGCGAAGATCAATCCCAAGCGATGATGTGGCCACTCGGCTTCATTCCGCCTCCCGAAGTGACCGGTCCAATGCAAGCGCTCATTCGCCCCTGTCCAATCAATCCACAGCAAATGAAAATGCGCCACGCCCAGGTTGACGTTCATCATAACACTGGATACCACCAGATGACCGCACCCCTCGTTATCAGAACTTATTCATCACCCGCGAGATTACTCCATAGCCCATACCCTACGATCCACTGCGAGATGACACGGTGAGGGGCGTAAAGAGCCACGCGCTTTGGCGTAACCCAGTTACCGGTCTTATGACGTGTACGAAACCTTCTCTTGGACCCTTTTCCCCAGGTCCGGACGGCGCCAACCGCGATGGGTTTGCGGGGAAAGTCTAATCGTGGCCAGATAAGATAACGGAGCAAAACCTCAGAGAAGACGATGTACAACGCGGGCCGGGCTCATTATAGAACGCGGGGGTAAGTATCCACACACCCCTCCTCCTCCTCCTCCTCCTCCTCCTCCTCCTCCTCCAGGCCCGGGCCCCAAAAGGGAAGAACGGAGCGTAGCGGAATCAAAATGGATGACCACCTCCGGCCGCCCCTCTGTATTTCGCTTGAGTTTTTCTCACGGAAGTTTCGAACAGCGTGACATCTGCTTTCCCCTCAAACTCCTGCGATTTCACCTGGATCGTCTGGGAATTGGAAAAACCAAACAAGTCTGGGAGAAACCATGAATTTTATCGATTCGTCGGTATCGTCGACTGGTTCCCCGGCTCACAGTTGTTTTATATCCATTCGCCTGCTCTCCAACCTTCGAAGCATACCTCCCGCGAACCTTGATTTTGATCCCAGGCCCCGTACAGAATAACTGCAACACTAAGGTACTGACCTTTAACACGATGATCAACTCCGCGTCGTTGATGTTATCAGCAAATCTCTCGTAAAGCCAAGGCCACGAACCTGACGGCATAATCGGTATACAACACCGTCACACATCTCGTATCCATATCACATCGTTACCCTACGACATGTGACGCAAGGTGTATCAAATCCCGATGCACGCATGCTACAGCTCGCTTCATAACACATACTCGTCTGAATCAAGTCCCGACGCTGTCATCCGCACTCGTGATCAGAACAGAGCGACTCCGATCAAGAGAGATAACGTTGAGCGAGTATTTCGAATACAATCAGATGAGTGAAACCCTACAAGTTCAAATACCCCGGGCTCACATACATAACGTACTTATCCAAAACCAAATTTCTTACATTATGGAGAGACGTCGGCGACTCGAATAGGGATGTTGCGAGAGATGTCCAGCTGACCACCGCAAGTACGGGCCATGCGAGCCGAAAGGCTATTTCTCCTCGACAGGTCCGGCACTCGGTGTCCATCTCCCTTCTAGGGAAAATGTGAAATACAATAACACAGAGATAGCTCAATCTCCCAATTGTCCGCTCCCGAGTGAGAGCGGAACATCTGACCGCGAGAGTCCGCCAGAAGAGGGAAACCCAGGTTGCTAAACAAAGACCGTACTGTATGAGCACGATCTACGGCGGGCTTTACCGGGCTCGGAAGAGGGACTTATCAGAGTTCTCGTTGGGAGGTTCCACAGTCAGCAGCTGCGGAGGACATTGACTCACGAAAACTTGCTCACATCCGCATGTGATAAGATACTAACCGACGGCAGCCGATATCGCAGCACAGTCGATGGGCTCGCACTCAACATCGTACCATCCAAAGGTTCCAAATTACCTAGCACAGCAGACAGGAACAGATCGCAGCAACGGAAACCAAGTTTCGACGTGGGACGGTCAACTTGATCTCGGTTTCGTGAAGGGGGTGAGAGAGAGTACCTGAACTTTGGCACTAAGCTCCATCCGTGATTTTGCGGTTTGTTGCATGTCCAAGTAAGGGTGTTTGTATTTGCAGGAATGCGTGAGGCTATGTTGATTGGTGGTTTGGATCATGAGGAGGTATACTTAGCTCGGCTCGCTCACCCTCACTCGCCCGATGCCGCGAGGAACCGTACCGCCCGGACCGCCGAATCTTTCCGCAAACTGTGGCTAGAGTGGAATCCCGAATACGCATCTCTGGATAGCCGGGTCCCTTCAGAAGAAAGCCGAGTGGTTATTATTATCACTCCTGATGTGGAATAATCCGGAAAACAGACCGATCCTCGAGTGATCCTTCCTTGGAACGTCCAAAAAGCACATTCGGACAGAAGAGCGTTCGGATTCAAGGGCCACGACAGATTTCGAGGGGGCTGAGAGCAGGGTGTCGGAATTCCGAGGAGCATGTGTCTACGGACAGGTGAATTGTAATGAATACGGAACGAAGGTGCAACAAGGATGAGCGCGAATTCAAACTGACAACAAACTTCGAACAAAACCCCAGATTTACTGTATCACCCGGAATCCCCCTCCCTACATCCCGAACCACCCAGCCATCACCTATATCCCGTGGCTCAAACGGACCAATTAACAACGGTATCCTTAACACATTCCGTCGACATCAGACGACCATTCTAGAGAAGTCGAGGAACTCGAAGCTCAAACTCAGAATAGAGATCGCTCTGGGGGTTCGGTCGAGACGGTTGTCATACACATCCCCGTCCGATATCCTTGACTGCACGTCACCGATCCTCGATCCACGCTTACCCTTCATGTCCCCCTCAGCCAGACTTACCACCGTCATCCCTCCACAACCCTCTCATCATCTCTAGAGTCATGGGACCCGCGATCGTGATCCACCCTCCCGCCCGCTCGTTCTGAGCTGCGTTGGGGCTGGGGCTCCGTGGGCTTACTGGGAGATCGGAGCGCTTGCAAGGTTTATGCATTTTGCCCCGGTTTGTGATCACCGCTCACTCAGCTAATGACCGCGTGGTGACCTCACCCCTCCATGAATCGCATGACCCTTCTGCGCGTGGGTAACGTAGCCTCTCTACGCCCGCGGTACTATCCCTTGGGTGTCTTGGTTTCTCTCTGACGTCCGGAATCCACACACCCTGTGAACTTACTCTGTGCCACACCCCGTCAGCGTGGGGAAACGGGGGCGGTCACCGATCCCGACCCGGTCCGTCGTGTTCACGGGAAACATTCTCACGACCGGGAACGCTTTCATGTATCTCTCGCGCGGTAACAGATGGCTGTCAAACTATCGAGATGAGATTGGGGTAGAGAGAGAGAGATGCGATGTAGATGCGGTTGGTTTCATTCTCAAGTCTTTTCGAAATTTGAACTCGTCCTTGATCGCGCCAGGACCGAAAAACCCGAATTGGTACCCGAGCTTCCCGAACTGTGCTCATTCATGCAAAACTTTGCAAAAGGTTGCAACCTCTCGTACCCATCAGCGATAAATCACACCGCTATACCTACCTGGCGAGTAGGCTCTCGCGAGGGCAACGGCTGCGCAGCTCCATGGGCGGGGGGTCACTTAGGAGGCTGAAAGGGGTCGCTCATCACCATCACCCTTTCGTAAATCTGAACTCCTAGCAGCCTCGGCTTCCCTGATTCCCCCAAGTGGTCCGTCTCTGCGGCCGTTTCATGTCTCCCTTCACCAAGCGACAGGGCTGACAGGCGCACCCTATCGTTCAATTGCCCCCCACATCGCTGTATCTTGATCGATTTGCTTAGCCGCCTCCGAGCAGCCTTCCCTTCCGAACCCCACGTCCACTGATCGGCACAGGTCGGATATCCCGTAATGACTTCAAAGGGCTCAGACAGATAAATAAGAACGTTTCTTTTGATTGCGTTTCATTGGAGTCGTAAACTAACGTTGACAAAAAGCTGGAAGATCCAGCGAGAAGCTAACAATACATGAAGAATCCATGAGGTGTTGAAGTAGTGAAAAAAATCCACAATGTAAACAACCCGATGAAGGGTGAAGAGAAGAGTATGTCGGAACACTTCCACAGTCCAAGGCATGTACATAACGCTGAAGATGGAAAAGTGTGAATGCAAAAAGTAAAAATGACATGATAAAAAATGTCGTAAAGATGTGCGGTCGTGAAGGTGATGGATAGAAGTACACATGCGTTGGATGCAGAGGTTGGTGTTATGCGTGTGGAAGTAAATTGGTGGTACAAAGAAGTGTGTGGATTCATGAAAAGAAGCGATCGTCCAAGGATAAAATCGTCCCGGGCAGTCGATGCCTGGGGATAGGGGGTTGCGTGGAAGAACGTTGATGAGGGGTATGAACAATGATCCATGCGTGTATCACGTTAGCTTTCTTTTAATTGTCGGAGATAGAGACGAGGGTGGAAGACGGAGGGAAAAATCAGAGAGGAGATAGACCCGGCTCAACTGTCGACAGCGGAGCCGAGACAGGAGAGAGGGAGATGGAGAGCATATGATGGATGGTATCGGGGAGAGAGGGGCGGGGTCATCGAGAGCGCAGACGGAGCGGAGAATGCCATAAACGTCGGGACACGGGTGCCGACGACGATAAAGACCGACACGCATCCAAGGGACCTTCCCAATAGAACGTGGCCGATGGAAAGGCGTGGACCGGCTCGAGTCGGTCTCGAAATACGAGGATAATAGTCCGCACGATATTTGCGTGGGACGTAGACGGAGGTTGCGATGCATGAGCGAATCGTTCAACTATATCCCGACCTTGCGCCTGATCCTTCGCTTAGCGCGGAAGACACCAAGCCCAAGGCGGAGGCTGATGGCTTGCCATTGACGTCGAATGGCCATTGAGCAGGTCGGACTGTGGGGTGAATTAATCAGATGACGAATGAAGTGAAGGAAAGTGAAGGGTACGCACGTCCAATCCTCCTCCTGAACTACTTCATCATCCTCCTTGTGGAGGTTGGTCACCTCCTCGTGTTCGTCATGAATTGAGACGTCCCGTGACATGGGGGAGGACATCCGAGTCAAGCGAGTGGTGGTAGCGATCGGTGGCGGGGATTGGAGTCCGGTCTTCCTGCATGCACCAAACGAGAGACGGGATCGCTTGTTCTCTGAATCGAGTTCGAGCGGAGTCTCTAGCGGTGACTGGGAGAACTCGGATTCCTCTTCGTAGGACTGGGATGGTGAAGAATAGTACTGGGAGTATGGGGAGTATGTCGGGGACAACGGCGTTGAGGACATTCCGGGCGAGCGGGGACGCGATGTCGACCGGCGACCGGTTGGAGTGAGGTACGCGTTAAACCGGGGTTGCCTTGAGTCAAACTCGTCGCGTTCTTCTTGCTCGTCCTCGTCCTCGTCGAAGAGTGTGGGGTGAGTTGGGTGGTTTGGCTCCCAACGCGATTCTTTGGGGATATGTACGATGGGGAAGTCCCGGTAGTCTGGATCGTGGAAGTCGCCAGAGTGGTCGACGTATACTACAGTCTGGTAGGGAGATCCAGAAGCGGAGGTGTAGGACGGGTCAAGTAGACGGGAGATGTCCGAAGCGCGGGTGGCTGGAGCGTATTGGTGTTTTCCGAGCATAGCGTCTTTGAAGGATACAGTCAGGAACATGACCACAAGGAAAGGGAGGAGGGGGACGGAGGGTGGAGGATGGAGGGAAGGGAGGGATGGACGGAGGGGACGGAGCACTTACTTGTATACGGGGCGAGTGGCACAGAACGCGGTGTCAAACACGGTCTCGTTTATATTTCACAAGAGGCCCACAGCAATCTCCGGATTAGGATATCCGCTTATATTATTATTATTTTCCTTAAATTTCAAATTCCGTAATTTGGTTATTTATTTTTCGACTTTTCCCGATGCCGAACTCCGACTCGCTACAACGCGTCTTCCCGCCAGCTCCTGTATCTCGAACGTGGCGCTACGATTGTCCCGGGTCTCCCGTTTGGGGACGTCTGCTTACAAACCCATTTTAGCTTTCCTCATCTCCTTACGGTCAGCTGGTTCCGCTACAGATCATCTTTGTTATCATCCCTCCTTGTCTCTCTTATCCCGGCATATCCTCGCCTTCGCGCATACGATCCCCTTGTATTTTCTCCTCCCCTTGTCTGTATCTGTACCCAATGACTAGTATACAAATGATGACTGCACAGGCGTGGGCGACTCGAGGTCTACGGAGTTATCCTATCTCATCTCCGTATCTTCCAAACATCCCACGCTGATCTGTTCTTTGCGATCTTACCATCTGTTGCGATTTTTCCTTCTCAACAAACATGTCCTTTCAACTCGATCGGGCGACCCGCTCGCAATCCCATATCATCTCGAGCTTACCCATCTCTGCTCGAAGCCACAGCCCCAGGTTCAAGTAAATCGGAAAAGGATCGTTATCGGAACCTCATTTGCAACGCCTTGTGACTCCCCTCCGAGATGGGTCGTTCATAAGACTCCCTCTCTCGTCTCGTCGGAACCCTGCGCCCATCATGAATGATGTCCAGCTGCACCAGACAGTGAATAAGCAACGGAACGCCACATCGCGAATTTCATAATCTAGCCACAGATGGTGGACAGCGAGCGCTAGGATCCTCCCATCGGTCACTGAACACTCCTCTCCGTATTCCAAACCATTTACACGATGAAATCGGAGCCTTTTTCGCGCCGTAACCACGACTCTTGTGATAACAGTGCTCCAATTACGGCCTCGAGCGGTTCGAAACAGGATTGCTGTGTCCTCGGGGGTTCGTCTTACCACTGGCTCGAACGACTGTTTCCTTGCTCGGTTTGCTCCTTGACGTACAACCCGCCTCATTGCTTGGTCCTCAAACTCTTAATCGAGCGCCAGGTGACCCTGTTACCCTTGATGGATGTGGGCCTACTGAGGGAGGTGGACTGGTTAAATTCAGCACCCCCTCGCTCGAACCGCCCCCCTCTCCTTCTCTTCTCCTCCTGCAGCACTCCCGCTTCACCTTATCAACCTCCGTTGAATCGTTTTGGTGAAGGTGGCCCGACGAGGAGAGCCCTCGCAATTTGCCCAGGGATGAAACAAGAACGGAACGTAGTGGACCTTTTTAGTCCAGTGATTAGCTTCACAATCTCTGGCCTCGCTCGTTCAATGCGGTTTTTCTCTGAGGTCTTGGGGTCACGACAGCCCCAGTGGTGTTCCCTCTCCCCCCTGGTCGGATTCGCCCTTCTCGCCGACCCCCGGCATGATGGGTCTATCAAGCCCGGACGGACCTCATGGCACGTTGACGGAATCGGCAGTCGCCTCGAGGGCCGACCAGACGGAATGGCGGATCCGCAAGGCGTTGAGGCTAACGCTAGGCAAGTCTCAATTCTACTTGTCCAATTTTTGGACCTCGCGTTTTGTTCGAGTTTCCTCAGTGAGGCGCGAGATGCGTATTGATCGGACCGAGCGTGTGGAGAAAGATCCCGACTTCCAGTCGCGAAGCTGTACCACCTTCCCGTTGTGGAGTCGTTAGGTCCCTTAACACCCCGCGTTCTCGTCGCAGGCATCCGGAAGAACCAACGATGCTTGCCGGCGCCTTGGCGCTTGGCAACGCGGGCGCAGTCCCCGTCTTCAATTGTCTCCTGTTGTCCGTCGGATAGACGGGATTAAGACGGGCAGGAGGCAGCCGGCTCCACCTTCAGAGTGTCCTGTCACATGGAGGTACGCTTAGTTCTCTTGTGTGAATATGCCTGCGCGGGTACTGGTATCGGGGTCGGCGAAATATCGTAGAATAAGAATTGCAAAAGGGTGCCAGTCAGGTGCAAGCTGCCAAGGTTCGTGTTGTCCAAGGCCAGACAGAACGGTTGGATTCCGCGCACCGCCTTGAGATCATTTGCTTATACGCGTGTCTACGTGGTTACAAGCTTTTCGGCAGCTATCTAGACCCTGAGTGAAGAGCAGAACGCCACCTATCTATCGTCCACTCTCAGAGGAGCCAAGAGAGTGTCGTGTGTGCACCCTGTGTGCACCCTGCGCGCACTGTAAGTATCCCCCCTCTCCCCTCTCTTGTGATAGTACGTCATCGGTCCGGCCGGAACTCGTCAGCCACCAGCTCCTTTCAGGTAGGTTGAGGGGCCCCAATAATACTTTCTACCACCACTGAGGGGGAGGGGGAATATCGTAGCGCGTTGTGGATTTCCTCGTTTGGGCGAGGTTTGTGGAGACTGGAGTCAAGTATATATCGAAGCGTAGACTGAACGTTGACACATGTATATTTACTCTTACCCCCTCCGTTCGATTCCTGCGCAATACGCAGAGTGCTTAGGCAAAGTGTGGTACATGCTACATGCGAACTGGAGCTCAGCGTTGGGAGTGATCCCCGTGTCTTCACTTACACCTTCCATGCCGGCGCGTCAACCGGAGCCGTCAAAATTGAACGTTCTGAACTTCTAGTTGGGCTGACAGGAACAGACAGGCCGCTGATCGGAAGTTTCTGTCTTTCCGCTCTTCGGGGGTTACCCGGGCTGGTCGGGTTCGCCGATGGAGATATCGATGCCCGATAGGCAGACGGAATGGATGGTTCCGTTTGGCCGTGGGCTTCGCGGAGACCCACCGCCCGACCAGCGCATCGACCGGGGGATTCAAGATGTGTACGTGATTCCGTCATTCAGGGGAAAACAAGGGCAATCTAATCCTACCTCATGTCTCTTATCTCTCCCTCTTTTCGACCACCCATAGCGCCTTTTCCTTCCATCCTCTCGGCCACGAGGGCGTCGTCTTTCCTTATTGGGAACGACCGTGGTTCTCTTTCAAATTTTCCAACGTCAGCTTCGACGATCACCCGCCCTGGGTAAGAAATCACGGGCAGGCGTGGGTCGTGTCCGACATGACGGCGAAAACGGACCACGATGCGACTACCTAACCATCCTCTCTTCAATTGACCAGTACATTGTTTTCTGATCTTGTGGTTCCGCCTACTCTGTATCGTGACCGGGTGTGCCACATACCCGGTACAACCCTATCGAGCGCCCTTGGTGGCGTACTGCCCGGTGGTCTGGAATCCTGTTGGCTGTGCCCTGTGCTAAAGTGAGTATTTGGGCCACAAAGGCGATACCTGTGCATCTTCCTCCGCTTCGTTCTCTTTACCGTCCACTGCTCATATCTCTCTCCATCTATGAATATTGAATAGCATCGCCCATCGACTCAACCACTCTCGTCATCGTCCAAGGAAAACTCTATTGAACGCAGTAGTCGGTACTCGTTTTTTTCGGCTTCCAAGGGCCACGATGCAAAATAGCGTGGGCGCGAGGCCCGTCTGTGCTTATGATAACCAAACATCACGCCACTATTTCTCGATTTTTTTATACCCTAGAAGACACGATGCAATTATCTGCCAGCCGCGTGGGTGGGTGGTTCCCCCTGGTCCCCTGGTCGCCTCGTGTCTCCTGTACCCTTATGGCCCGTTCCGGACACACGACCTTTTTTACGACCTCTCTCGATCACAATCCTACTCCCCCACTTCACCAGATCCGAAAACGGACAACACGGACTTATGGCCACTCTTCTCACGGCTACGAAAATACGTGGTACGTGCTTTACGATCACCGGCTCGAACATCGTGGGCTGGATTGTTGTGTTACCCGAGGAACGTGGCTGAATCGGTGATCAGCAACTTGAAAGGGCCCGGTCCTGGTCCAATTTTCCGAGCATGCATGCTTTTGACTAACTGAATCTACGACGTAGTACGTCTTTATCCAACCCTCAGCGCAGATTGACGCCTCCATTTTCACATCTCGTTCCTTCAGGTCCGCCATTTCACCAACAGCTTCTACCAATGGTATTTTGACATTCTGTCATCACCCCGCCCTTTCCTTCTAAGCTTCAACGTGGCACCCCGCTTGGTCAAGTATTATTCTAGATCGGTCTCGGCGCGGGGTAGTGACATGTCAACTCTTGCCATGTCAACCGCTAAGCGAACATTTTTTTGATTTTATGTCGCCCTCTCCAGCCTCGAGGTTCCAACCCATTGTACCGTTTGCCCCTCTACCGGACGGTCCCGGATCGACGATCTGATGTTCCCCTCCTTCTTTGAACGCCCTTTGCCGACCAACCAGTTATTCCCCTCTTATTCTGTTTACCGATCCACCTTTAGTCGACGGGTGATGAAAACATGTTTGTGGTGATGCGGACGATGATCCGATTCTTTTTTCTATACAAACCACACCTCACGATTTACTGAAGCACTTGTTTCAGGTATTCAAAACCACCCTGCAGGCGGGTTCGGGTCGTACACATACCTGTTGTGCTCGCCAAGCTCATCACCCGTTCGGCACGGTCACCGGTTTCTGTTTTGGTATCTCGGGGAGTTTATCCGGTCGCTTCAGGATTCATGAGTGCTGTCCTCGGGAAGATCAGCTGCTGTCGCGGCTGGTTGAGTCGTGTGCAGTGCCGTGACCTTTCGTGCTGGTGGAGCGTGGGTTGTGGTCGTGACGATTAGGTTATGGCCTGTGGTGTCTTGACGTATCCGGTGCGGAGAAGAAGGAAGGTAAAAGGTCAGATGAGGGGGATCGACCATGACCTTTGCAATTGTCGCCCATCATGTGGTACGCGGTATCCGAAAGTACGGAACACGGGGATACGGGCAGGACCTCCTGTCCCGGAGGAGCATCCGTGTATCCCGTCTCTCGAATGCACATTTCCTTCGGGGTACGGCTCTTTCCTCCGTTGCGTGAAGTGAGGTCGATCGCGGATGACGCGTATCAGCAACCCAGGCCCTTTGGAGCCGTTTTACCTCACCGACTGCGCACCGTAGATCCGGGTGTCGAGGCTCGAACTCAGGTTTTGGATACGAACACCCAGGTGGTCCAATATAATTTCATGCACGACGATTACACGACGGTAGAGGTGGTAGTTACAGATGTCGATGGAGACCAAACGAAACAAACCCACTTTCACCCGATGGGTTCGAAAGTTAATATCGCTTCCCCGCATTGACGTGGCGCTTGAGCGCTTGAACATGATCGCCCGTCGGGTAGATAAGCGGGCGGTGTGGTATCTCATCGATATCGCTCATGATCATCCGCGTATCGGCTGTCCAGTACATATACAATGAACGATAGATAAGCGGAGGGCGGGCGTATGACGAACACTAGGATCACCGATATCTAATCGCAAATACACGCAGAGGACGTCGGGTTTAGTGATTGAGCTGATTCATCAGCAACCCGATCGTGACCGGATCTGCTGTTGCACGTCGAGAGAGGGACGGGGTTGGTGGTAATCATACGAGTGCCATAAAATCTTCAAATCCTGAGAAAGGAGAGGTAGGACTTATCCGTGTCGTGACGGGCGTTCAAACGACCAACATTCAGCGCTCAGTGCTTTGGTCTCCATCTCCCTGCAGGGCTGAGTGAGTGGTTAGTCAGCTTGGGTTGATCCTACTCGCATTTCCCACCGATCCTTGTGTGTAGATGCCGCCGGGATTAGGAACGAATACATTGAACGACAGCGCCCCCCACGCGCGTCCGGAGCT
>Ga0307511_10000897_pt1 | contig 31344 bp, 34 predicted proteins | sample 13_EM_MG_FD_200266 | JGI IMG/M metagenome (GOLD analysis project Ga0307511, IMG submission 200266) | Populus trichocarpa ectomycorrhiza microbial communities from riparian zone in the Pacific Northwest, United States - 13_EM | ecosystem: Host-associated > Plants > Roots > Unclassified | place... | reverse complement strand
CCACCCCACCCCCGATTTGGAATCCACCGAGACGATCATGTACTCTCTGTCCTGTCAGCGAGGCTGACAACCCAGTCCGGGTGGCGGAATGGCAGACGCGCTAGCTTGAGGTGCTAGTGCCCGCAAGGGCGTGGGGGTTCAAGTCCCCCCTCGGACACACTTGCTATTCACCCGTCTCATCGGTTGAATACTCACATCGGCGGCGTTCGCAGCCTGGTCGTAGCAAACTTGCAGGTCAACGACCTCGTACAGGTTCGCCAGGCTCTCCGGCTTCGCTCCCGATAGAGCCGCACCAACATCACCTAGCGAATCGATCATCGCCCAGATCTCGGCATCGCTAACCGTGTTCGGCGCTCGGGTGTTCTCCAATTCCGCTTTCGCCGCCGCGCGTTCCGCCTGTGCCTCGTTGATCGCTTCCACCAACGCCGCCGGATCGACTCCCGCAGCGATCGCCGCTTGGAACTTCCGGAGCCTCGCCTCAGCATCGGCGAGCCGCTTCTTCGCCCAATCACCGCTCGTCGGGATGCCGCCCGCTTGCGAGGCCACGAGCGCCGCCACAGTCCGGTCAACGTTCTTGCTGTCGAACAACCCCGTACTGGTCGAAAACCCTGCCACTGGCTGTGAGCGGGGGTTTTAGGCAGCGGGGTGGTACTCGTTGAGCAGTCCTCCGAGGCGCTGCCGCGCTTGATCCGGTGCGGCGTGGTGGGCAATGGGATCACGTTCGGGTCGTCATCAGGCGCGCGTAACCCAACGCCCCGAGCTTGGTGGCTGCGTCCGGCGTTGTAGTGCTCGACGTAAGCGTCGAGCACATCGCGGAGGTGGCTGCGGCCGGTGATGAGAATCCGGTCGGTGCACTCGCGGCGGACGGAGGAGATCCACCGCTCGGCGGTCGCGTTCATCCGCGGTGCCTGCGGCGCGGTGCGCACAAGGTCGAAGCCGATCGAGGCGAACACCTCATCGAACGCGGCGGTGAACTTGGCGTCTCGGTCGCGGGTCAGGTGGGTGAAGCGGCGTCCGGCACGTTCAAGATCCGCAGCCAGGTTACGGGCCAGTTGGGTTACCCAGGCTCCAGTCGGGTGGTCGGTGACGCCGAGCAAGTGGACCCGGCGGGTGCGGTGCTCGATCACGAAAGCCGCGTACAGGCGCTTCAAGGCCATGGTGTCGACGTGGAAGTAGTCGACCGCGAGCAAACCATCGGCCTGGGCGCGCAGGAACGTGCGCCACGCGTCGCCGCGACTGGAAGGCGGCGGGATCCGGCGGCTGCGCAGGATCCGGCGGATGGTGGAGGCGGCGACGCGGTGCCCGAGCCGACGCAGCTCGCCGTGGATGCGGACCACGCCCCAGGTCCGGTTCTCCATCGCCAAGCGGGCGATCAGCGCGCTGATCTCGTCGCTGATCGGCGGACGACCCGGCGGCTTCGGCTGCCGCCACCTGCCGGCCACCAGGCGCCGATGCCATCGCAGCAACGTCGCGGGCGTGACGATGCGGCACAAACGCAGGGTTTTGGGGAGGAGCCGGGACAGGGCCGCGAGCACCGCCCGGTCGGCCCAGGTGAGCTGCGGGCGTGGGTTGGTGCGGCGCAGCACCGCGACCTCGTAGCGAAGCGCCAGTATTTCCGCGTCCTTGGAGGCTGAGGACCGGGCCAGCAGCGCCAGCCAGGAAATCCCTGGGTCAAGACCTGATACAACAGTCGAGCAACCACGGCCCACCGATCATCGAATGCGGCGAATCAGCGGGTCAAGGCTACTGACCGGATTCTCGACCAGGACAGGGTATCCGGTGTCGAGGTGTGAGTTCACCACGGCGAGCCGGTCGCCGAACTTAACCGAGGTGAGCTTCACTCGAAACGGCGGGTCGGTGATCACCCTAGTATTCAGAGCGAGCTCCCAGCTGCGGGCCGACTCACCGAGGTCCACGCCAGCGACGACTCGGCCGAGAAGTTGGCGAACGACTTAGTGGCCGCATGGGCCAAGGTCATGGACCGCGACCGGTTCGACTTCGCCTGATCACCGACGTCCAGGTCGGCCGACCGTCGGCCGACCTGAACACTCCGTCGACGGGAAGCGAAGGTGGCCACCGATTCGGCACGGCCTGCGGTCGTAGTCCTCGCAGTGATCGGCGTCAGTCGGAGTCGCCCTTCTTGCCGCTGGCGCATTTCGTGGGCTGGTCCCGCAGGCAGACCTTGCTGCCGCTCACGCTCAGGCCTGCGTCGTCGAAGGCGGTGACCCAGTCGCCGGCGATGGCCCGCTGGGCGGTGTCGAGCGTGATCAGGCCCAAGCAGACGGCCTCGCTGAGCTTGTTCTCCACCGCGTCCTTCGGGTTGGGGATCTTGCCGGGCTCCACCCACAGGTTGCGCGGATCATCAGGCGCGCCACCGAGTTCCAGGGACACCAGGTGGTCGTACTCGCCGGTCTCGCCGGTCGGCAGGCTGTAGGAGCGGGCCGACGCCACCTTCATCTTGTCGGTCTTCGACGTCGGCGGGCGAACGGTCTTGGTCCAGCCGCTGCGACAGATCGTGTCGCCGATGTTGGCCTGCGTGACGTCGGGGTTGACGGCGCCTGGCGTGCACTTGGGATCCGGTAAGGACTGCCCGTCGCGGCTGCCAATGGCGCAGGTACCAGCGGCGGGCATCGGCGCGTTCGGGTCGTCGGCCGCCAACGGGCCGCCCGCGGACGAAGATGCGGATGCCTGCGACGGCGGGTTCGGCGGCGCAATGGACAAGTGCGAACATCCGGTGAGCGTGAGCAAACCCACCACAACAACGATTACCCGCTTCATGACGCCAGGTTATGACACCGAAGGCCACTGGACCGTGTCCTGCGACAATCAGCGGAGTCCGTGTCGCACGCGTAGGCCGACGCGAGCGACGAAGGTGACGGTCTCCAGGTCGACGGGTTCGCCGAGGCAACGGACGGTGCGCAGCTGCGAGCCGAGCCTGGAATAGATCGCGGTACCGCGAGACCTGGCGGACAGTTTCGAGCCGGTCATCGTGCGCAAGCAGAACTGTCGCGTGGGCAGCTCGCGTAGAGGACCCGTTCCGTCGCTATGGGCGGTGGGGAGGTCCGAGGGGAAGCCAGGCTGGTCCAGCTGCTCGGTCTGCCCGGCTGGGAACGGTCCGGCCATGCACCGCAAGAGACACATCACCCATGCTTCACGTCGCCCCGCAACCGCTCTCGGCGTGAATGTCCACATTCCCAGCCACCGCTGCGCCTGCTCCCACCGTCACGCACGGCAGGGCTCACAGCTCCTGTACGAGCACCTCAGCCTGCTCGGCGACGGCAGATCGGCCTACATGGTGGTGAACAGCGCTGTCCTCAGCTGCCCACGGGTCAGGGCACCGAACTCGCCCCTCCGATCGGTCTCCGCGCCCAATGCTGCCGTCCTTTCGGCGCTCAGTTTGGTGACAATCAGCTCGTGCAACCGGTCCATGCCGACGTCCAGCGCCTGGTCGACTGCGGCGTCGGTGCGCTTGCCGATCCGGCAGCCCTGACCCAGCACCGACGCGGCCAACAATCTGGCCACCGCCTCGGTACCCTCCGTCAAGGTGACCACCGACCCACTGTTCCGAGTGCCGCTCACCTCGGTCAAGTTCGGCGACCGGCTCGCCGTGGTGAACTCACACCTCGACACCGGATACCCGCCGACCAACCCGACCTACGAGGTTCTCATCGTCCACGCATAAGCATCCGTCGACCGACGGCTGACACTCGGCGGGCGGCCGCCGAGTGCTAGCCAGCGGTGCGCACGGCGAAACCAGATGATTCCGCGATGGGCGGGTTCTGCCGCCGACGACAGCTTTCCCCATCAATGACCCATTCGACCGCAGCGGACTGGAACCGGCAGCCGGCAGCCCCTCTCGACCCGTGGGCGGGTGGCCCCGAGGACCGGCGAGAATCATCGACGAACGGCCCGCTATCGCCACATCCGACGACAGGCAGCAGCGGGCCGCCCGACGATGGTCAGGACACCGAGAGGCTGGCGTCGTCGAACACGAAGGACGTCTGCCGGCTGGAGTTCTCGGCGCCGGTGAACTTGACGGTGATCGTCTGGCCGGCGTACGCGGACAGGTCGTAGGTGTGCTGGGCGTAGCCGGTGTTGTGGTTGAGGTTGGAGAAGGTGGCCAGCGTGCCGAGTACCGTGCCGGAGCTGGTGAGCACCTGTGCGGTCAGCTTGTCGTACTGGGTGGCGGTCGTGGTCTCAGCAGTGTCGATGTGCAGCCAGAACCCGAGCTGGTAGCTGGAGCAGCCGGACGGCAGCGTGACGGTCTGCGCCAGCGTGTCGGTGTGCGTGGAGCCGTAGCCGTCGAGCCACGCGTACCAGGAGCCGCCGTGCGGAGACTCGCTGGTGTCGTTGGAGATCACGCCGGAAGTCGCGGTCCACGGCGACGCCGTGCCGGTCTCGAAGCCGACGTTGCCAAGCAGCTGCGCCGCAGTGCAGCCACCGGAGGTGGGGCTGATGGTCCAGCCGAAGGTCGTGCTGCCGCTGGCGTTCGTGGAGTCCGTCGCGGTGACCGTGACAGTGCTGGAGCCGGCGGTGGTCGGGGTGCCCGAGATCAGGCCCGTGGACGAGTTGATCGACAGACCGGCGGGCAGACCCGTCGCGGTGTAGGAGAGGGTGCCGGACGTGGTGTCCGTGGCGGAGATCTGCAGGCTCGCGGCGGAGCCGACGGTGCCGGTCTGGTTGCCGGGATTGGCGACCGTGACGCTGCCGGTCTGGCCGGCGAAGATGTCGGTGATGGGCGTCGCCGAGGCGCTGGCGCCGGCGCGCGGCAGGCCGTAGGCGTCCTCCAGCGTGCGCAGGACGTTGTAGTGGTTGATCGTCTCGCTGTAGTTGCCCGCGGTCACGCCGGCGCCGGTGATGATCGTCGGGATCTGGTTGTTCGCGCTGTTGTCGTCCTCGTCCCAGGTGATGACGAGCAGGCTGTTGTGCGCCTTGGCCCACTGGGCGTAGGCGTCCATGTGGCTGCTCAGCCAGGTGTCGCCCTGCTGGACGGTGCCGTCGTGCATGTCGTCCTGGAGGTTGGGGATGACGAACGACACCGTCGGCAGCGTGCTGAAGTCGCTGGGGAAGCTGGTGAACGGCTGGTTGGAGGCGGCCGGCACGTTGGTGAAGTTCACCCACGGGTTGTGCTTACGGGCGTAGTTGCCGCTGGTGCAGCCGGTGTAGCCGGCCGATGGCATCGACTCGGAGTAGCCGGTGAAGCTCAGCCCGGCGCCGATCGCCTCCTGTCCAAGGTTGGCCCCGCCGAAGGTGTGCGGACACGAGTCGTCGGACAGGCCCTGTGTCGAACCGGAGAAGACGGCCAGGTAGTTCGGCTCACTCGGGTGCGTGATCGCGAACGACTGGGTGAAGGACGCGCCACTGGCGGCCAATGAGTTGAGGTACGGCGCGCTGGAGCTGCCGATGACGTCGCCGAACGAGTGGTTCTCCTCCATCACCACGACGACGTGGTCCGGGCGGGGAATCGCGTGCGGGGCGGCCGGCAGGGCCGGCGCGGTCCCCGCCGTGAACCCCACGAGCGCGGTCGCCGCCAGCGCCGCGACCATCAGCCGTCTGAGCATGGTTTCTCCTTGTGGGAAGCCGAGTCCGGCAGGTGTGCCGGCAGGCACAGTAGGCGGCCCCGGCCTGAACATCGACAGCCGTGTAGTAGCTGCCGCCCGAATGGAGCATCGCCCGCTTTTCACCGTTGACGACCGGGTTACGTGCTGTTCAACCGCACCACGCCTGGTGTTCTCCCGGTGGCGATCGATGTCATGCGCCCTCCGACATGATCTCTGGTGGCGTGCCTGGCCCACCACCAGAGACCGCCTGCCTCAGCTGATGTTCAGTGCGGTGTCGTCGATGACGAACGAGGTCTGCTTGACCGAGTCCTCGGTCCCGGTGAACTTCACCGTGACGGTCTGCCCCTGATACGCCGACAGGTCCACCGAGTGCTGGACGTAGCCGCTGGCTGCGTCCTTGTTGGAGTAGCTGGCCGGTGTGGCCAGCACGGATCCGGATCCATTGAGGATCTGCAGGGTCAGCGTGTCGTAGGCGGTGGTGGTCGGTTCCGCGGTGTCGACGTGCAGCCAGAAGCTGAGCGAGTAGGTGGTGCAGCCGCTGGGCAGTGTCACCTGCTGCGACAGCGTGTCGGTGTGCGCGCTGCCGTAGCCGTCCAGCCAGGCGTCGTAGCTACCCGAGTGCGCCGGCTCGCTGGAGCTGTTGCTGACCACCCCAGTGCTGGTCGACCACGGGGACGCGCTACCGGTCTCGAAGCCGGGGTTGCCCAGCAGCTGCGCCGCCGTGCAGCCACCGCCGCCGGAGGGGTTGACCGTCCATTGGAAACTCGTAGTCCCGCTCGGGCCGGTGGAGTCGGTGGCGGTCACGGTGACCGTGTTGGTGCCGGCGGTGGTCGGCGTGCCGGAGATCGAGCCGGTGCTGGTGTTGATCGACAGGCCGGCGGGCAGCCCGGAGGCGCCGTAGGCGAGCGTGCCGCCGGCGGTGTCGGAGGCCGAGATCTGCAGGCTCGCCGCCGTGCCGACGGTCCCGGTCTGATCACCTGGCTTGCTGACCGAGACAGAGCCACCCCCGCCGCCGCTGCCGAATTGCACGTCGAGCACGGCGTGCAGCTCGATGCCGTTGGGGGCGACGCCGGTCTGGCCGTGCAGGAAGTCGAAGAAGCCGACGCCGGTGATCGTCACCGGCACGTTGGCCGTCTTGAACGAGCTGGTCGGGGTGTACTTGGCGGTGAACTCCGAGCGGGCCTTCTGGATGCTGGAGGCCAGCGGACTGCCCGAGCCGACGCAGGCCGGGTCCGGAATCTCGGCGATCATGGTGTGCCCGGAGCCGTCGGACAGCACCAGGTGGAAGTCCGAATCGGTCTCCAGCTTGTACTCGGTGAGCGTGGCCTGCAGCCGGAACACCGTGGTCTCGGTCGGCTGGACGCGGTTGTTGGACGGCAGGCTCGACGGTGCCGGCAACGAGGTCAGCGCAGCGATGGTGCTGTTGCTGGTGGACTGCAGGGTGATCTTGCCGGCGTCCGCGTCGGTGCCGGTCTTGACCGCCCACCGCTCGACCCCACAACTCGCGGTGACGGCCATCGGGTTCGCGGTGACTTCCTCGTTCTCCTCGTCCCCGCCGACGGAATTGGCCTGCCACGCGTCGGGATCGTGCTGCGGATTGGCGCCGCTGGCGGGAATGGTCAATCCCACTAGGACGGCACATGCGACTGTGGACAGCAGGGCCACGGTTCTTCTCGGTGTCCGCACCTCGGCCTCCCGGGTCGAAGGGTGACAGCAGGGCCACCGGACAGAGTCAGCGGGACAATCCGTGCGTGGGCGAACGCGCGGGGAATCTCCGATGAATCCGTCGCCGGCGTGCGACGACCGCAGCACGCCCCGGACAACGGCTCAACCCGCCAATAGTGGGTTCCTGCACCGTGACTCGGACAACCGAGCAGAATTCACCGCGCGACGACGGTGCTGGTCAGCCTGGCTTGCTGGAGCGGGCCGGGCCGGACTGTGCAGGCCGGCCCGGAACGTGACCTCGGTGGAGCCCGGCCGCAGTGCCAGCATCATAACCGTCGCGGCGCCGTCCGGACCGACGCTGAACGCGCCCAGCGCCACGAAGTTCACCGACTCTCTGCGCGCGAAGGTGCGGAGGTGGAGCACGATCGACGTCCGTCCTCGCGGCACCGCCACCGCCCGGCAACCGAGACCGCTGTCACTCACCTAGCGTCGGGCACGAACCGGAGCTCACCGCTCAGCACGTCATCGGCGACGTGTCGCAGTCGGCGTCCGCTGAGAAACGCGTGCACTCGAAGCCGCAGGTATGCCTCCGTCATCGTGCTGTTGAGCTGAGCCGACACCACACCCGCCGCCTGGTTGATCCCCGCCCACTGCGCGTCCAGCGGGCCCAGCAGCGGCTCGTCAGTGCGCCCCGGCTCACCCGCTGTCCCGGCAAAACACCAACCCATCGGTACTGCAGCACCGCCGTGACCTCCGCACGAGCGGTCAGCGGCCCGGGGTTACCGTGACGGGCATGTTCGGGTTGGTGGAAGACGGCGCGCGCAGAACGCTGGCCAATCTCCATGCGCAGTTCGGTACTGCGGGGTTGGTGGCCGCCGCCGCCTTGCCGGGGCTGGCGGCGGCCGTGGACCAGCATGCGGCCGCGGTACGCGACATCCTGGCCGTGGGCGTCGAGCAATCCGCCGCGGTGGCCGGTGTGGTCTTGCTGGCCGGCTACGCCCGCGGCGTGATCGACACTGCTCGCCGGCACGGCTGGCAAACGACCACACCGGCGAGCCTCGCGGAGTGGGCCCGCGCCGACTGGGTGTTTCTCCGGCTGCTGGGTGTCTGCGCGTTGGCCGCGAACCTCGACTAGGTCTGCGGCTGTGACCCGGTCGTGGTCTGCCCGGTTGTGGTCTGCTCAGCCTGCGCGGTCGCGACCGTCCGCATCGCGTCTTCACGGCCTCGCTGGTAGGCCTCGGCGTGTGCCTTGGCCGCCGGCACCTCGCTCTCGGCGCGGTCCAGCCAGCCCTCCCAGCGCTGCTGCATCGGCCGGACCAAGCCGCCGCCCACACCGACGACCAGGGTGCCGCCGACGGTGGCCAGCACCGCGATCAGCACCGGGGTGGTGACCGTGGTGGCCACGCCGATCTGGTTCAGGGCGGCGATGATGCCCAGGCCCCAGATGAACACCGCGGCGAGCACACCCAAGACGCGGCCATAGGACAGGCCGCCCAGCGCCGAGCCGATCAGATCGCGGACCGCGTGGGCGATGGCGCCGGCGATGACCACGATGATGATCGCCACCACGGCCTGCGGCAGCCAGGTCACGATCTCGGTCAGCAGCGCGGTGACCGGGTTAGGTCCCCACACCCCGAACGCGATCTGCAGCGTGATCAGCAGGACGGCGTAGTAGACCAGCTTCGCGATCAGGCCGGCGGCGTCGAAATGGGTCCGCGCGAGCATCGTGCGTAGGCCGCCGCGCTCGGCCAGCCGGGTGAACCCGACGCGGTTGAGCACCTTCTCCACCAGCTTGGCCAGCGCTTTCGCTATCAGCCAACCGATCAGCAAAATTACCAGGAACATGACCAACGACGGCACGAACGTCGCGACGGCCCGCCAGGCGTCGGTCACCCCCTGCCCGAAGTCGACAGCGGCAAGAGTGGAGGTGGACATGGTCCTTTCTCCTTCCCTGTGCGAACGCAGCGTCGGGGGAATACCCGATTCATCACGGTTCCAATCCACCTGGCGGGATGAGCAGTGCCGACCCTGAGCGGAGACTCTGCACAAGCGACCATGAGCACGACCACGACGGAGATTTCAGCGGTACGCGTTGCGGCGCCGCATCATTGCCACGAGATTTGCGCCCAGCCCGCAGACGGGGAATTGGCGACGAAACCCCAACTGGTGCAACAGATGCTCGCCCTCCGAGTCACCCGCTCCGCGTCGGAAACCGTTCCGGCACTGTAGGAAACCCGACTGTCCTCACAGGACACCCGGCTCGCGTTCCCGATCGCTCCCGCAACGGCGTAGTCCGTGAACGGCACAGCGCCGAACAAGTAGGGCCGTCCGACACGGAGGTGACGGGTCCTTCATCCGCGGCCGACAAGGCCCCAAGCCCCTATCGCTGCGCAGGCCACGACATAGCCCGGGTTGACCAATCCAGGCCGTGGCGGGGGCGTGATGGCGATGACTGACGTGGGATCGGGCATACCCGGCGACGAGTGGCAGATCAAACTCGCCGAGTCCTCTGCGCTGTTCGAGGCGCTGCCACCGATGCAGGAAGGCCGCGCAGATACGGCGTGGCAGTTGCGCGTCAACACCGGTGTCGGGTGGGGAATCCCGCTCGCTCGTGTCGCATCGCTGGGTGAGGCAATTGGGGAGGCGCTGGATCAGCCGGTGGTACGTCGCTGGTTGGCCGCCCAATCCCGTGGCGGGGCCGGGTGGGGGCATCTGGGCGTCGGTCGCACGGAACGGGTCCTCTACGTACGCGGCCCAGAAGTCGCCCGCGACGACGAGGAGGGCTCTCAGCTGGCCACCGGTGTCGAGATCGCGTTCCAGGACCTGCCGATGTTGCGGTCAAAGCTGGTCGGCGCGACCGCACGGTAGTGTCCGGAGGCCCTGCTCACTGGCCACCAGCGCCTGTGCCGTCGGTTCACAATCGGCGTACGCCCGATATGGTCACGCACAGTGCGTCAATGTGCGACTCGCCGTAATCTCCCCGGCCATGGATACGCCCCCGCGCCCCCTGCTGGCACCGGGCACTCCCGCGCGTGTGCTCACTCACCGCCACCACGACCAGATCGGCACCGTGGTCACCGGCCCCACCAACGGGGCTTGGGATGATCTGGTCGTCTGGGTTGACCTCGGAGGCGATCATCCGGTGCCCGTGCTGCCACAGGAGATCGCCCCCGTCGAGCACACCATCGACGGACAGCAAGCCGCTCGGCGGACAGCCGCGCCTGCGGCGGCGGACACGCGGACCGACGACGGCACCGCCGATCCGGTCGCCGCCGGTCTTGCAGCCCTGCGCACGTCGTGGCCAATGCCGGGCCAGAACCGGTAGACAGCCGGCAGAGGTTTCCGACCGCCGGACAGGACTGGCCGCTGGCGCGGAGCACGCCTGTACCGGCAACGTGTCACCAGCACCGGAATGCGCAGGCTCACCTCCACAGCTTCAGCTGGCCGAGCAGCCGCCTAGCAGCGGAGGACGACGATGGCCGACACGCCCTGGGCGCGCCGCGACGTGTTGGTGTTGAACCAGCAGGCGGCAAGGGTGTTCGTCGAGAACCCGGGGTTGGTTCCACGGCAAGGCGGGCGGTGGCTCGTGTCCCCGCCGAAGTGCTCTGGGAGCTGCCGGACGGCGGCTACCGGCTTACGACAGCGCTATCACCGTGACGTTTTCGCCGACCCGGATCAAGGTCGGCCGCGCGGGTTGTCACAGCACGCCAGGACCCCTGCCAACCGAACAGAGGAACCATGATCAGATGAATAAAGGCAAAGACGCACAGCCGCTGATCATGACGCCAACCCGGCGCGGCGGCCACCTGCTGCGCGAGCCACTGCGCGTTCGCGATGTCGTGCGTGAGTCGCTCGCGGATGGCGGCGAAGCTGCCATCGCCGGCGAAGGGCAGCACACCGAAGCCGGTGAGCGCGGCGACCACGCCGAGAACGGCCGCTTCGGTGGTGAAGGCGATGGCCAGCCAGTGACCGGCGTTGGCGGTCGGGACTGCGTGGGCGAGTCGACCGCCGGCGAGAGCGCCGATGAGGAAGCCGGCGATCGCGATCAGGGAGGCGGGCGTGGACAGGCCGGAGCTCGGATCCACACTGAAGCCGAGGAACACCACGTTGCCGGTCATGTTGGCGACGAACACGTGCCCCAGGCGCAGGTAGCTCACGGCGTCCACCAGGCCGGTGACCGCGGTCAGGGTCCACCGTCTGCGGGGTGCTCAATGGGGATGGGACGGCCATCTGGTCACACCCTTCGTTCAACTGACCGCGCCGAGGGCGGCGCTGACGGCGGTGATGATGACGCCGCCGAGGGCGATGGCCATGAACGAGCGGACGAAGCCGGTGCCGAAGAACCGCCACCGGATCCAGGACAGGGCCACCAACTCGAAGGCGATCGTGGCCAGCGCCACCACCAGCGCGAGGCCATACTGGGGGATCAGGAACGGCAGCGTGTGCAGCACGCCGCCGAGGAACGTGCCCGCGCCGGTGATGGCGCCGCGACGGTAGGGGTTGCCGCGGCCGGTGAGGTCGCCGGTGTCGGACAGTCCCTCGGAGAAGGCCATGCTGACGCCGGCACCGATGGCGGTGGCCAGCCCGGTGAAGAACGCGTACAGCGGTTGGTGCGTGGCCAGCGCGACGGCGAACACGGGCGCCAGTGTCGACAGCGAGCCGTCGATGAGGCCGGTCATCGCGGGTTGTGCCCGCTGCAGCAGGAACGAGCTGTCTGCGCCGCGCCGGGGCAGAGTCAGGGTCGTCATGGCGTCACTCCTTCGCTCGAATACTGAACTCGTAGTTTCGTATATGCCAACCGGGTAGGTCAGGCATCTGTTCCCGACCTCACCTGTGTCGGAGGAAACAGCGTCGGATTCCGAAACTGGTCGTACAGTTTCTAGTGTAGGCACCACGGGACGGAGGAGAGATGACACAGACACAGCTCGCGACCAGCCCGCTGGGCGGGACCGGCCTGGAGGTCACCCGGGTCGGCTTCGGCGCATGGGCGATCGGTGGCGGTGGCTGGGAGTTCGGTTGGGGACCGCAGCCCGACGACGAGTCGATCGCCGCGATCCACCGGGCGCTGGAGCTCGGCGTCAATTGGATCGACACGGCCGCCGCCTACGGCTTCGGCCACTCGGAACGCACCGTCGGACGCGCCTTGCGGGGCCTGGACCGAAGGCCGTACGTGTTCACCAAGTGTTCGCTGCTGGACGACGGCGCCGGGCGGGTGCGGCACAGCCTGGGGCGGGACTCGGTCCTGCGCGAGGCGGAGGCCAGCCTGGAGCGGCTCGGTGTCGACGCGATCGACCTGTACCAGGTCCACTGGCCCATCCCGGACGAGGACATCGAGGAGGGGTGGGCGGCCATGGCCGAGCTGAAGGAATGGGGCCTGGTCCGGCACATCGGCGTGTCCAACTTCGACGTCAAGCAGTTGCGTCGGATCCAGTCCATCGCGCCGGTCGAGACGCTTCAGCCGCCGTACTCGCTGGTCGACCGGGACGCGGAGGCGGAGATCCTGCCGCTGGCCGAACGCGACGGCATCGGCGTGATCGTCTACTCGCCGATGGGCTCCGGCCTGCTGACCGGGGCGATCACCCGCGAGCGGATCGCGGCGATGGCTGACGACGACTGGCGCAAGACCGACCCGCGGTTCACCGAACCGCAGCTGGGCCGGCACCTCGCGCTGGCCGAGCGGCTGCGCAAGGTGGCCGACCGGCACGGCGTGACCCCGGGCGCGGTCGCGGTCGCCTGGACGCTGCGCAACCCGGCGGTGTCCGGCGCGATCACCGGCTTCCGCCGCCCCGACCAGGTGGACCCGATCCTGGCCGCGGCGGGCTTGGAGCTCACCGAGCAGGACATCGCCGAGGTGACGGCATGACCACGATCGGATTTGTCGGACTGGGCAGCATGGGCGCGCCGCTGGCCGCCCGGCTGCTGCCCGGCAACCGCGTGTACGGGACCAACCGCACCCCGGCCAAGGCCGCCGCGCTGATCGAAGGGGGCCTGATCTGGCGGAATACGCCGCGCGAGGTGGCCAAGGCCGCCGATGTGGTGTTCAGCATGGTCACCGACGACAAGGCGCTGGCCGCGATCACCGCCGGTCCGGACGGGATCCTGGCCGGCCTGCGACCGGGGACGCTGTACGTCGACATGAGCACCGTGAGTCCACAAGCCAGCCGCGAGCTGGCCATACGGGTTCGCGCCGCCGGTGCCACGATGATCGACGCCCCGGTCTCCGGCAGCGTGCCGGCCGCCGAGAGCGGCACGCTCGCGATCATGGTCGGCGGCCCCGAGCCCGCGTTCCGGGAGGCCGAGCCGCTGCTGTGCCGGCTGGGCAGCGCCGTCACCCACGTCGGCGAGAACGGGCAGGGCCTGCTGCTCAAGCTGGCGATCAACATCAGCCTCGCCGCCCAGGTGCTCGCCTTCAGCGAGGGGCTGCTGCTGGCCGAACGCGGCGGCATCGACCCCGAACTCGCCGCCCGGGTGATGACCACGTCGTCGATCGGCTCACCGCTGCTGCAGGCCCGCGCCTCGCTGGTGCTCGACCTACCCGAGCAAGCGTGGTTCGACGTGCGGATGCTGCACAAGGACATCCGCCTCGCGCTCGCTACGGCCGGCGAATCCCGGATCCCATTGCCCGCAGCCTCGGCCGCCGACGGCGTGCTTGGTCAGGCCGAGGCGCTGGGCTACGGGCACCGCGACATCGCTAGCCTCCTCCAGGTGTTGGCGAAGTCTGGTTCCGACTCGAGGGCGGCATGACGAACGACGGCTCCCACAACGGCGGGCAGCGGGGGCGGCCGCGCAGCCAGCAGGCGCACAAGGCGATTCTCGACGCCGCCGCAGCGCTGCTGCTGGAGCGCGGCCTGGCCGCGGTCAGCATGGCCGCCGTCGCGGAGCGCGCCGGGGTCAGCAAGGCCACCATCTACCGCTGGTGGCCCACCAAGGAGGCGCTGGCCCTCGACGCGCTCTACACCGAGTGGAGCGCCGTCCGCCCGTTCCCCCGGGACACCGGATCGCTGCGCGGCGACCTGCTCTCGTTGCTGCGGCCGTGGGCCAAGCTGGCCGGCGGCCGCCCTTACGGCCGGGTGATCACCGCCCTGCTCACCGAGGCACAGACTGACCCGGTGTTCGCCACCGAATACCGACAGCGGTTCGTCGAACCACGCCGCGACCAGGCCCGTGCCCTGTTCCAACGAGCCATCGAGCGCGGCGAGATTCCCGCGGACACCAAGGTCGACGTCGCGCTGGATCTGCTCTATGGCCCGCTGTACCACCGTTTGCTGCACGGTCACGCGCCGCTGACCGACCGGTTCGTCCGCGACGTGGTCGACATGGCACTCGACGGCATCCGACCGAGCCCCACGACCGTCACCTCGGAACGCTGACCGCTGTGCTCAGCGGCAGGCACGCCAAACATCGCCCGCCGGACGCGGTCGTGCAGGAACGGTCGGCCATTGGCAACCAGGGCCAGGGCGGCCGCCAAGCCGCCGCCCGCGCTCTCCCCCAGGACGCCGATCCGCGCGGCGTCGACGCCGCGGTCGCCCACAGCAGTGCCGAATAGCAGTCGTCAAGCGCTGCGGGGTAAGGGTTTTCCGGCACGAACCGGTAGTCCACGGCCACCACCGCGACACCTGTTCGGTCGGCGATCAGGCGGGCCTGATTGTCCACAGTGTCCTTGCCGCCCAGGACAAAGGCACCGCCGAACAGGTAGAGCAGGCCGGGAACGGGGCCGGCGTGGTCGGCAGGCGCGTACACCCGCGCGCTGACATCCGGCGCGTCAGGTCGGGGCGAGGAACTCCAGCGGCGCTTCCACGTCGCAGCCAGTACCGGATCTCACATCGCCACTTGGTTGATCGCCATCACGACGAATTCCGGAACGGCGTCCAAGGCAACATCAAGGAGGCGCTCGACGGCGCTCGCCTGTGGGTGCCCGATACTCGGCCATGGACGTCGACCAGGGGTGATGGCAGGCGGATCACATTCGGCATGATCGACGGTCGCGGCGTTGCGCCTCGTCTACCTGATCTTCTGTCGACTCCTGTCCTGGACAGCCCTGCTCGTCCGCTCGGACACCGCCAAGGACGTGGAGATTCTCGTACTGCGCCATCAACTGGCTATCTCGCGCCGGCAGGTCGCGCCACGGCCGTCCTGGGCGGATCGCGCCGTCATCAGCGCACTGGCCCGATTGCTGTCCACCGCACGCCGTCGGCACTTGTTCGTCACCCCTGGCACGCTCCTACGCTGGCACGCCGACCTGGTCAAGCGACGCTGGACTTACCAGCGTCGACGACCAAGACGACCACCCACACGGCCCTCAACTCGCGAACTGATCCTGCGCATGGCCCAAGAGAATCCTGGGTGGGGATACCGGCGCATCACCGGAGAACTCGCCGGCACGGGCCGCAAGGTTGGCGCCTCCACGGTCTGGGCAATCCTCAAACAGTGCGGGATAGATCCATGTCCCCGACGCTCGGGACCGACCTGGGCCGAATTCCTGCGTTCCCAAGCACGAGGGATTCTGGCATGTGACTGGCCACACCGATCTCTTTCCAACGCCGCGCCGCAACGACCACTCTCCACGCCGGCGGCCGCGCACATCAAGGTCATCAGACGGGACCGACTCGGCGGAGCCATCCACGAATACCGGCAGGTCGCATAGGGCGGCCGAGTTTCGGGCACCCACAGCATTGTCTGCCTACCGCCGAGCTCCAGGCGGCGGTCGGGCTCGCACCGCCCGCTGCGCGACCCAGACGCCGGCGACGAGTGATGGCTCCTACATTGATCAGAGATAGTCCGTCGACCGTGACCACGGCCGACACACGTGAACTGTCGTTCACGTGTCGTCGGGCCGTGACAGGTACTCGGCGAGGGGACGCCACGGTCATCGTCCGTCGCCTTGAGGAGCACGGTGCCGGCTCAGGTGTGTATCGCTGGCTGGTCGACCATGGTTTCACGTTGTTGCGCTGGATCCGACCACTGCTCATCCAGCGGGAAGTCCCCGACGACATCCACAAGGCGCACCTACCTGCGGCATCTTCCTGCTGACGCCAGCTGATCGACATGGCATGCCGTCAGGACAGTGTTCATGCCGGATCGAGGGGACCGAGCAGCCAACTGCCCGCGGAGTCCGGGGCGTCGTTGAAGTAGTACTCGCGGATGGCCTCCAGCAGATCATGCGTGGTGATGAAGCCATCCGCGTCCTCGTCGAGCCGGCGGAACACCTCCCTGGCATCACTCTCGGGCAGACCCATCAGCGACCCGGTCCACCGCACATGCTCATCGACGACCAGTTTGCCATCGCCGTCGAGGTCCGCGATCTCCATGATCACGTCGAGAAACGGTCGGTACCCCTCGTCGAAGGAAGTCGTGGTCTCCAGCAGGCCCGCGGCGAAGGCGGCCTTATATTCGGCCGGACCAACGCGGCCATCGCCGTCGGTGTCGGCAACCGTGGACAGGTGCTGCCACAGCTGCACGCACAGCTCGTCGAGCCGTTGCCGGACCGGGGACTCCGGCCCGTGACCGAACTCCTCGCCCAGCCGAGCGGCCGCGGCGACGAAGTCCTCGCGTTCGATGAAGCCGTCGCCATCGGTGTCATACGTCCGGAAGCGCCGGGCCAGCTTCCGATCAAGAAACGCCGAGATCTCCATTGTCTTCCCGTCCAGAGCGCCGCGGATAGGGCACGTCACAGGAAAGTCGCGCCCAGCGGCGACGGCAAGAGAGCAACCCGGCATTCTTCCGTCACCGAGCGTCACAGCTGTGGCCGCGGTGGCCGGCACGATGATGTCTTACCCGTTCGTGTGAACCTGGCACTCCAATGGTGCTTACGGTCGCTGACTCAGCACCGAGATACTCGGCCGCATGGAGCCGGACTTGCTGGCATCGTTGAAGTTCGAGGGTGACCCACTCGACCCCATCATCCCGGCCATGGTCCGCACGGTGGTCAATCCGGAAGTCGCCGACTGCCTCCAAGTGCCCGACTCCCGCGGCTGGAGACGCGTTGTCTCCGCCGGTGTCAAGCTCATGCGGGTGTTCGAACGCGCCGAAGACGACAGCGTGGTCGCCCGCAAGGTCCTGGACAAAGCCGCCCACCTGCTGCTCAACGTCAACGTCCGTCAGCTCACCAACGGACAGTCGACCGCGTTGGACATCCCGAAAGAACTGGCCGACAGCTGGTCGATCCCACGCCAGCCGCGTCGCCCATGACCGCCCCGCCGCCCCTGCACTTCGCACTCGGCGACGGCGCACAACGCTGTGGGCTGTTCCGATCGGGGTCCACACAGGACACCACCGACCACCGGTACACCTGATCGAGACGGGGATACGTTGCGCCGTTCTGTTGTCACGAGCCTGCTTAGCCTGGCCACGCTGGTCGTGGCGGTGCTGTCGCCGACCGCGGCTTCCTCCGCACAGGCCGCGCCGACGGACTTCTATCAAGCGCCATCGCCGCTGCCGGCTGGTCAGCCCGGCGCGCTGATCCGCACCCAGCCCGCGACGGTTCTGGCGACCGCGTTGACCGCGACGGCCACCACGGTCATGTACCACTCCCGTGACGCCCGCAACGCCGACATCGCGGTCACCGGCACAGTGTTCACACCCACGCTGCTGTGGCTGGGCGCCGGCCCCCGGCCCTGGGTGGACCTCGCGGTCGGCACCCAAGGCTTGGGGCAGCAGTGCGCTCCGTCCAAGCAGTTCGTCGCCACCACCGAACAGGAACTCGAACCGGTCGAGTCGCTGCTGGCCAATGGCTGGGGCGTCGCGGTCAGCGACTACGAGGGCTACACCACCGGTTCAACCCCCACCTACGTCGCCGGAGTCTCCGAGGCACACACCGTGCTGGACATGGCCCGCGCGGCCACCGCCGTCGCCGGAACGGGGGTCTCCGCGGCGACCCGGTGGGCCACGATGGGCTACTCGCAGGGCGGCGGCGCGTCGAGTTGGGCGGCGTCGCTGGCCCCGTCCTACGCCCCGGACCTCAGGCTGACCACCGACGTGTCCGGCGGTGTGCCGGCCGACATCCAGAACGTGGCCGAATCGCTGGACGGCAGCCTGATCGGCGAGGGCCTGCAGCTGTATGCGCTGATCGGCCTGCAACAGGCCTACCCCGGCCGGTTTCCGCTGGAGGACTCCCTCAGCGCCGCGGGCAAGGCCACCGAGGCGTCACTGAAAACCCAGTGCGTAGTGCAAACCCTCGCCAGCTTCCCGGCCAAGAGGTTCAGCGACTACTCCACCGGGGAGACGATCCAGCAGTTCGACGCACGCCCCGACGTCGCCGCCGTGTACGCGGAGAACAACCTGATCAACCGACCGGCACCGACCGTTCCCGTGTTCCAGTACCACTCCACATTGGACGAGATCGTTCCCCTCGGCCAAGCGCGCGCCCTCAACCACATCTGGTGCAGCGACGGTGTCCGCACGGTCTTCACAACGGTTCCCGGAGACCACATCACCGGCGAAACCACCGGCCTGCCCTCCGCGATCGCCTGGCTGGCCGACCGATTCGCCGGGCGGCCCGCGCCGACCACCTGCCCCTAGCGCACCACGACACTCGGGAGACACACTGGCCAGACACGGCACGCCGCTGATCACCCCGGCTTGCACGACGGTACCCACGACGACGCCGGAAGCCGTGTTGTCCGCGGTGACCGGGGATTCCACGAGGACCGGTCCTCCCGATGATCCCAGCACGACTACGCCAACGGCCACGGTAGCGGTCATCCGTTCCTCGGCAAGACAGTGCGCAACGGCAAGCGCTTTGCGGCCATAGTGGACGTTGGGGTCGGCACAGCGTGGGACGGTGATAAGGCAGGCTCACACCGCCCCACGCTGTCTTGTCGACGTCTCGGCTACGCCTGTGGTTTGACGAAGCGCCAGTCGGCGACGTCCCCGGACCGGTTCCAGTAGGCGTTGGTGCACACGTCGTACTTGCCGCCCACCGCCGTGGTGCCGCCGTTGGTCTCCAGGAAGCCGCCGTTGTCAGCCCACAGGTTCCACAGATGGACCACGTCGTTGTAGCGGACGTTTTGGTCCTGCGGCGAGGAGGTCTTCGCGGTGACGCGCCACCGGCCAGTGCCGGGAGCCCGGTCCTGGGCGGAGGAGGTCAGCACGTTGAACTTCCCGCCGACGGTCTGCTGGGTGGCGTCGGCGCCACCGTTGGTGTCCAGCCAGCTCCCGTTTCCGTACAGGTTGCGCAGGTAGACCACGTCGCCGCTGAGGACCAGGCTCCCGGTGCTCTTCCCGGTGGCCGACAGGATCTCCCAGGTGCCGGTGTTGGGGCCCCGGGTGGGCGTGTCCGCGGTCGACACCCCGTACACCGCCCCCGAGTCGCTGCTGGGGCCGTTGGTATCGAGGTACCCACCCTGCCAGTTGCTGAAGCCGTTCTGCAGGTGCACACGGTCGCCGTATCGCAGTTCGTTGGCCATAACGATCTCCTTCCGTCTGCTGTTGATCAAGGCATGACAACAGTTGCCCTGTTCACCCTGTGTGCACGACCGCCTACGGAGTGAATCCGCGTGCGCGTTCGGCGTCATCGCACAGAGGCACGTCAGGAAGGCCCCCGCATCCACACCTCGGCAGGGGAGGGCGTTGGCGGCGCAGGCCCTCGGCCCGCAAGCGTTGATCCATCGGAAAACAAGTCCCTGGCCAACTCGGGCACCCAACTGGCCAACTACGTGCTCAACTGGCCAGATGCGTTGATAATAAAGGCGGTGACGGAATGTCACCGTGAGGCGGGCGCGCGTTCGAACCGCCACTGATGATCAACCTGTAGCGCTGATGGCGGTTACGGCGTTACTCCGGCTCGCCCTACGTTGGCGAGAGCACGTCCCGCCGAGTTCGAGGAGCGTTCTGTGACCACTGGGGAAACGGCATCCACCGACACCTCTACCGCCGAAGGAGTGCAGCAGATCCCGGTGATGATTCCTGTGCAGGAGGTGCCCGCCGCCACCGATGCCCGCGACAAGCTGCTGGCGGCCATCGGCCAGGAAGCCCAGCATGTCGCCGACCAGCACCCCGGTGAGGCATCCCCGGCACTGGAAGCACTCGCCCGCGCCTACGCCCTGGTGACCTCCTCCGCCACCGCGGTGGTGCCCGCCAGTGATGTCCCGGTGGTCCAGACCAGGGCTGGTGGCCATCAGGTCGGGCTGTGCTTGGAGATGGAGCCGTAAGCCGTCCAGTGCTTGGGGAGCAACGTCGTGAGGCAGTCCCATCGGAGCGGTCGTCGAGGCCGATGGGCGTGCCGACCGCGGCACAATCCACCTCGTGCGGCTGTGCGGTTGTGCGCATCGTCGGTGCGGTCCGCACTCGGGCCCCGGACGCAGCCAGCCTGCTCGTCACCTCCGTGACGACATGGCCGCGGCGGGGACGAGTGAGCCGAGATGATCAGATCTCTGATCACAGCCACACACCGGTGTACCGGGGAGACCACCGTCCCGCTGGTCTCGTCGAAGGCGGTTGTCAGCGACCAGGAAACGCCAGCGTCGGCTGGGTCATGCGGTGAGGTGGGTCCCACCACCAGGCGATGGTCGGGTACGGCAGCGGAGCGGTGCTGGAGCCGCTCGGTGTGTCCGCCCGGGTGACTGTGTAAGGGGAGCCGGCGAGCAGGTTGCGGGCGGGTACGCTGGCGAAGGTGATGTTTCCGCTGATGACACGGTCGACGCCGGTCATGTAGCGGAGCAAGTCCTCCTCGGCGTCGGCAAGGATGTTCGCCCGCAGTCGGAGGTAGAGGTTCGACGTGCTGCTCGACCGTGTGGGCGACGCGCGCGTCGTCATGATCGGCGAGGCCAGCCACGGCACCCACGAGTTCTACCGATGGCGAGCACTGCTCACCCAACGGCTGATCACGGAGAAGGACTTCTCCTTCGTCGCGGTCGAAGGAGACTGGCCCGACTGCGACCGGGTGGACCGCGTGGTCCGGGGCCCGCCCGACGCGCCAGACGATCCGCGCGACGCGTCGCTGGCGTTCGGCCGGTGGCCGACGTGGCTGTGGGCCAACAAGGAGGTCGTGGACTTCTGCCGGTGGCTTCGCGCCCACAACGCTGGCCTGGACGCACAACGACGCACTGGGTTCCACGGCCTGGACGTGTACTCGCTATGGCAGTCCCTGCACGAGACCCTGGTCCACCTGCGCGAGTACGACCCCGCCGAGGTGCCGACCGCGCTGGCGGCCTATCGCTCCTTCGAGCCCTACGGCGAGGACGCGCAGAAGTACGCACGGGCCACTCAGTTCGTCCCGGCGGGCTGCGAGAACCGGGTGGTCGACCTGCTGGTACGGATGCGCGAACGGGCGGCGGTGCGTGGCAGAACGCCGAGGTCGTCGCCGGGGCCGAGCACTACTACCGGACCATGATCGGCGGCGGCCACGAGTCGTGGAACATCCGCGACCGGCACATGCGCCGCACCCTCGACCGGCCCCTGACCCACTACGGCCCCGACTCGAAGGCCGTGGTCTGGGCACACAACACCCACGTCGGCGACGCCCGCGCCACCACTATGGCCGCCGACGGCGAGGTCAACGTCGGCCAGCTCGCCCGTGAGCGATGGGGCGACCAGGTGGTGCTGGTCGGCTTCGGCAGCCACCACGGCACTGTCGTCGCCGGTGACTCCTGGGGCGCGCCGATGCGCGAGATGCCCGTGCCGCCGGCCCGCCCTGGCTCGCTGGAGGACGTGCTGCATGCCACCGCGCCGGAGCGGGCCTTGTTCGTCCTCCCCCGCGACGATCGCACCGACCTGCTCGCCGACGAACTCGGCCGCCGCGCGATCGGCGTGGTCTACCACCCGGAACGCGAGCGCTGGGGCAACTACGTGCCCACCGTCCTCGGCGATCGCTACGACGCCTTCGTATGGCTCGACCGGACCAGGGCGCTGCACCCACTGCACACCCCGCGGGTCGACGCGCAGGAGCCGGCGACGCTACCGACCGGCATGTGAATACCGGAGGAGGCACTCATGACATCGACCAGATTCGCGGACCGTGCCGAGGCTGGGCGCGCCCTGGCCGGAGAAGTCGTCCGGCACCGGGCGGATGCTGGCATCGCTGATCGTCCGCTCGTGCTGGCGCTGCCGCGCGGCGGCGTCCCGGTCGCCGCCGAGGTGGCCGCCGCTACCGGTGGCGACCTCGACATCGCGATCGTCCGCAAGATCGGCGCACCGGGACAGCCCGAGTTGGGCGTCGGCGCCGTCGCCGAGGACGGGCTACCGGTGTTCGACCTGACCGCACTGGAGTACCTCGGGCTCACCGAGGACGACCTGGCCGCCACCGTCGAGCGGGAACGCGTCGAGGTCCGGCGCCGTATCCGCCGCTACCGGGGCGGGCGGGCGTCCCCCGACGCGGCGGGCCGAGTGGCCATCCTGGTCGACGATGGCCTGGCCACTGGCGTCACCGCCCACGCGACACTGCGGTGGCTACGTGACCAGCGGCGACGGCCGGGATGACCACCATCAGGCCGCCGACGCCGATCGAGACCCGCAGATGCCCGCTGATGTCCGCCAGCATCCCCACCGGGATCAGCTCCGAGAACACCAGGCGGCATCACTGTTGGTCTCGGTCATCTCCGGGCTCCCCTGTCTGAGTCGCCGAACAGGCTGGCCGTCGCAGTCCTGCGAGTTGCGTCTACAAGTTACGTGACATGTCACGTAAACTCGAGCCGCCGAGGCGCCGACCCGAGGAGCTGAACGGGCGATGGCCCAGATCACAGAGCCAGAAGGCGTTCCCGCCGCTTGGCCGGAACGCCGGTTCTCCCGTAGAGCGATGCTGCGCGCCGGCGGTGCCGCCACCCTCGCGGCGGCTGCGCCGGCCGCGCTGACACTGGGCGAGCTACCCGCCGAGGCGAGTGCCCCGCCCGGCCTCGCGCTTCCCCCAGCGACAGCGGCCATCGAGCGGCTGCGTGTGCAAGCCCCGGAGCAGGCGTTGCGCGATCTCAAGGCACGCCTGGCCCGGACCAGGTGGCCCGATGCGGGCACGGTCGGCGGCTGGGAACAAGGCGTGCCGCTCGCCCGCGCGAAGGCCGTCATCGATTACTGGGCCAAGGCCTACGACTGGCGTCGATTCGAGCGGCGGGTCAATGCACTGGATCAGTACCGGACCCTGATCGACGGGCTCGGGATCCACTTCCTGCACGTCCGCTCCCCGCACCCCGAGGCCCTGCCGGTGATCCTCACCCATGGCTGGCCGGGCTCCTTCATCGAGTTCCTCGACACCATCGGCCCGCTCACCGACCCCGTGCGGCACGGCGGATCCGCGGCCGACGCGTTCGATGTCGTCATCCCCTCGTTGCCGGGCTTCGGGTTCTCGGACAGGCCCACGGCCGCGGGCTGGACGGTCGACCGGATCGCCGTGGCGTGGCACCAGTTGATGACGCGCCTGGGCTACTCCCGATACGTCGCCCAGGGCGGCGACTGGGGATCGGGCGTCACCCACGCGCTGGCCGAGCTGGCCCCGCCCGGCCTGCTCGGCATCCACACCAACTTCCCCACGTTCCTGTTCGACCCGCCGGTCGGCGCCGTGCCGACGCCGGCGGAAACCGCGGCACTCGCGCAGATCACCGCCTTCACCACCGACGGGTGGGGCTACCTGAGGGAGATGACCACCCGGCCGCAGACCGTCGGCTACGGGCTGGCCGACTCCCCGAGCGGCTTGGCCGCCTGGATCTACGAGAAGCTGGCGGCCTGGACCGACGGCGACCACGCCCCGGCGTTCGGCATCGACGCGGCCCTGGACGACATCACCTTGTACTGGCTGACCGACACAGCGGCCTCTTCGGCACGGATCTATTGGCAGAACCCGGTCACCAAGCGTCCGTCGCTGAACCTGCCCGTCGGGGTCTCGGTCTTCCCTCGGGAGATCATCCGCGCGCCCCGCGTCTGGGCGGAGCGCTGCTACCGCAACCTGATCCACTTCAACGACCAGATCCCGCACGGCGGGCACTTCGCGGCGTGGGAGGTGCCGGAGATCTTCGTCGGCGAACTGCGCGACACGTTCAGGCCGTTGCGCTAGCCCCACCGCAAACCCCAACGCGCCTCACGAACCTCAGGAGCTTCGGTCATGAACGCACCAGTCACCCGCCGCGGCGTGCTGCTGGCGGCAGGAGCCGCGGCCCTCGCAGCGCCGGCCGCGGCCACTCGCGCCGACGCGACGACTCCCGGCGGCAGCCCCGCCGCACCGCCCGGCGAGATCGTCCCGTTCCAGGTCCACGTGCCGCGCGGCGACATCGACGACCTGCACACCAGGCTGGCCTCCACCCGTCTGCCGGACCAGGCGACCAGCGCCGGCTGGATCCAGGGCGCCCCGCTGGCCCGAGTGCGGGACCTGGTCGACTACTGGCGGCGGGACTATGACTGGCGGCGGCTCGAACACCGACTCAACAGCCTGCCGCAGTTTCGGACCACGATCGACGGCCTCGCCTTCTACTTCATCCACGTGCGCTCGCCCCACCCCGGCGCCCTGCCGATCATCCTCACCCACGGCTGGCCGGGTTCCGTGCTGGAGTTCCTCGACGTCATCGGCCCGCTGACCGACCCCGTCGCACACGGCGGCAACGCCGCGGACGCCTTCGACGTGGTCATCCCGGCGCTGCCCGGCTTCGGGTTCTCCGACAAGCCGACGGAGCCGGGCTGGCGGCTGCCGAGGATCGCCGCGGCCTGGAACACCCTGATGGGAACCCGGCTGGGGTACTCGCGGTACGTCGCGCAGGGCGGCGACTGGGGTGCCGGTGTCACCACCTGGATGGGTGTGCAGCGGCCGGCCGGGCTGGCCGCCATCCACCTCAACCTCCCCGTGCTGTTCGGCCCGCCGCCCCTGGACGGACCCCCGACGCCCGCCGAGCAGGCGGCGCTGGCCCAGCTCACCACCTTCAACACCGATGGCTCCGCCTACGCGCTCCTGCAGGGCACCCGCCCGCAGACGATCGGGTACGGCCTCGCCGACTCGCCCGCCGGCCAGGCCGCCTGGATCTACGAGAAACTCGGCGAATGGTCCGACAGCGACCTCGATCCCGACCAGCTGTTCGGCCGCGACCGGATCCTGGACAACATCAGCCTGTACTGGTTCACCGACACGGCGGCCTCGTCGGCCAGGCTGTACGCCGAGAGCTTCACCACCGACTTCCGCACCCTCAAGGTCGACGTGCCCGTCGGGGTCAGCGTCTTCCCCCGAGAGACCTACCGGGCGCCGAAGATCTGGGCCGAACGCACCTACAGCCAGCTGTTCTACTGGAACGACCAGATCCCGCGGGGTGGCCACTTCGCGGCCTTCGAACAACCGAGCCTGTTCGTCACCGAACTGCGCAACTGCTTCCGACCCCTGCGATGACCGACACTCAAGGCTCAGTCCCGCGGGGGACGCCAGTCGACGGGCGGCGGCAGCGTGCCCTGCTTGATGATGTTGGCGTACACGCCCTCCAGCGCCTCGGTGAGCGGGCCGATGAGCTCGGCCGGCAATCCGTCGAAGAACAGCTGCCGGACGAGATCGGCATGGCCGGCTGCCGCCTGTTCGAGTACGCCGCGCCCGTGGCCGGTCAGGGCCACCTCGGTGACCCGCTTGTCGGCGGCGGACAGGCCGCAGGTCACCAGGTCCCGCGTGCCCATCCGCCGCACGTGGTGGGACAGCCGGCTGCGCTCCCAGCCGATCTGGGCGGCGAGCACGGTGATCGGCATCCGCCCGTCGTCGGCGACGGCCAACGCCGTCAGCACGTCGTAGTCGGGCAGCGACACGCCGCTGTCCGCGAGCAACTGGCGGTTCATCTCATAGGTCAGGCGCAGCTGGATCCGGATATAGGCCAGCCACGCCCGTTGCTCGTCGCTGTTGAGCCAGCCGCGCGCGGGCGCCGGCGCGGCCTGATCGTCACCTGACATGGCACCCAAGCCTTCGTCTCACCACCCCGACATCATCCCGCACAAGCCGCCACGACCAGGAGGAACCATGTACGCAGCAGTGCTGACGAAGTACGGGCCGCCCGATGTGCTCGCCTGGTCCGAGGTCGCCGCGCCCGAGCCGGGCCCCGGCCAGATCAGGATCCGCGTGCTCGCCGCCGGGGTCGGCCCGACCGACCTCAAGATCCGCCGCGGCGACCTGCAGCGGGTGTTCCCGCTGCCGCCCGTGGCCGTTCTCGGCTTCGAGGCCGCGGGCACCGTCGACGCCCTCGGCCCCGCCGTCACCGGTGTAGCCGTCGGCGACGAGGTCGCGGCCCTGTTGCCCGCTCTCGGCGGATACGCCCAGTACGCCCTCGCCTCCTCGTGGACGGCCAAGCCGGCGGCCGTGAGCTGGGCCGACGCCGCAGCGCTGCCGGCCTCCGCCGAAGCCGCAGTCGGCGTCCTGCGGCAGCTGCGCGTCGCGCCCGGCGAGACGCTGCTCGTGCTCGGCGGCGGAGGCTCGGTGGGCCTGATCGCCACCCAGCTCGCCGTGTCCCAGGGCGTCACCGTCTTCGGTGCCACCGGGCCGCGCGACCAGCACCTCGCCCGCGAACTCGGCGCCATCCCCGTGCCGTACGGGCCCGACCTCCTCGCGCAGGTGCACGCCCATGTCGGCAAGGTCGACGCGGTCCTTGACGCCGCCGGCAAAGGCGGGCTCGGCGACGCCGTCGACCTCGCCGGCGGGCCCGCGCGGGTGATCACCCTCGCCGACGAGCACGCAGCCGACCACGGTGTCGCGCTCTCCGCCCCCACCCCGGGCCGTGCCCCGGACGCCCTCGACCAGACCATGCCGCTGCTCGCCTCCGGCACGCTCCGTCTGCGCACCCAGCGCATCCTTCCCATGTACGACGCCGCACTGGCACACGAACTGCTCGACACCGGCCAGGCACACGAGAAGCTGATTCTGACCACCGAATAGGGCACACCTCAGTTCCACTGCCTCTGTCCACAATGCACATTCCCCTTCGTGAGCGTCAAGCGCGAAACGCGGCGCTGGGCACGCTCGATCAGTTCAGCCAGCGTCGCATTCTTGCTCGTCGCGCGCGGGAGCAGCGCCCCTCGGTTATTCCGCGACGCGGGCCACGCTCGGCACGCGCCCGGGACAAGGGTCCGTCGCCTCACTCGTCGGGGTGGGGTGGCGTTGGCCGGGCGCCGTCTGGTCGCTCATCGTCCCTCGACCGGGCCGTGCCATGTCGTTGTGCCACGCGGCACTGCGAGGTGCGACATCGGCGCGTTCGAGCTGGCGCCGTGCCAGTGGACCTCGATGGGCCCTGTGATGATGACGTCGCCGGGGACGGCTTCGATCGGGTCCCCGCCGCGCTTCGCGTCGACGCCCGCGCCGTCGGTGATCACGAGCACCTGGCCCCCTCGTGCGTGTGGACAGCAGTAGGGCCTGCGCCACCGCGGACCGCAAAGTTCGACTCGCGGCTTGCATGTGAGGCGGCCATCCCCTAGTGGATCGAGCGTGGTTCGCGGTGAAGCGGCCGACTGATCCTCCGTCGGCCGGCAGACCTCGCCGTTCGCCAGTGTTGCTGTGGTGGACTGGGCTACTCAGGTCCGCGTAGCGCGTTGGCCAGCTGTACCCGTGACCGCACGCCGAGCTTGGTGAAGACCGCGCACAGGTGCGTCGCGATCGTGTTGATCGACACGTTCAGTTCCGCGGCGGCCGCTTTGTTGGTGTGGCCGGCGGCGATCAGCATGGCGACCCGGTGTTCGGCCTGGGTCAGCGAGTCGGGGCCGCTCGACGCTTTCGTCGCCGCCACGGACCATCGCGGGCGTCGGATGCCGGCGTCCCGCAGCAGGCGCTGAACCGCGGCCCGGTAGGGACGGGCATCGGCCTGGTGGTATTCGTCCCAGGCGCGGTCGAGTTGGGCCACGCCCTCGGCTCGGCGACCGGCGGTCAGCAGGGCGCGGCCGTAGGTATCGGCGCCAAGCCCGCGCAGCAGCGGACGTTGGCTGAGGGCGAGAATCTCGGCGGAGCGGGCGATGAGGCTGAAGTCGCGCTTGCTGCGGCCGCGGAGGTTGAGGGCGACGCCCTCGAAAACGGCGACGCCGGGGTTGCGGTCCGCGATGAGTTCGGCGACGTCCACTGTTTCGTGAATGAAGTCCTCGGCGCCGGCGAGTTCCCCGACCTCGTAGAACAAGCCCATCCAGCAGGGCCACAGTGGACCGTACCCGCACGACCGGGTGGCGCCGGCGAGGATCGGAGCCAGGGTGTCGACCGCCAGGTCGAGGTGGCCGCAGCTCGCGTCGAGCCAGCCGCGCATGACGGCGAGTCCGGGTTGGCGGATCTCGTCGTCGGCGTCCGTGAGGTCTTCGGCGTCACGCAGGAACGCCGCCGCCGTCTCGACGTCTCCGCGTATCAGTGCGACCGAGATCCTCATGATGAGCGCGCCCAGGATGTCCATGGCATTGCCGAGTGCCTGTCCGAGCTCGACCTGGGTGCGGGCTCCGGCGTCGGCGTCGTCCAGTCGGCCGAGGTTGAGGTCCTGCCACAGCTGTGCGCCGTGCAGGGCGGGGGCCAGCGTGGAACTTTCCGACCTGGCCTGCCGCAGCAGCGCATGCGCCTGGTCGTAACGGTCCAGGAACTGCAGTTCTGTGATCTCCTCGGCGAGGCAGGACGCCCCGGTGAGCGACCGCAGTTCCCGGAAGTACCGCAGGGCGGTGTCGTGGCGGGCCTCGTTCTTGGCGGCCCAGCCGGCTGCCTGCAGCGCGAGGGTGAGCGCCTCGTCGTCGCCGGTCGCCGAGGCCTCCTCGACGGCCGACGTGGCCGTGGCCGAGGCGATGTCGCCGGGCTCCAGCCGTGCGGCGGCCAGGGCGAGGGCGGCCCGCAGCCGTGCGGCGACGGCGGGAGTCGGCGCGCTGTGGCGCAGTGCGCGGTTGGTCCGCGCGATGAGCTCGCGCAGCCGTCCGGCCGACCACAGGGCGCGGGCGGCTTCGGTCTCGATCTCACCGGCGAGATCCGGGTCGGCGCGGGCAAGGAGCAGGTCGGCGACGCTCATCGCCTCCGCGGTGCGTTGGGCTCGGGTCAGCACCGGCAGGCAGCGCCTGCTCAGCTCCAGCCACTCCGGCTGGGCCGGGCGCACGGTGCGGAACGCGAGCGAGGCAAGCTCACCGGCGGTGCCGTCGGAGAGCTGCTCGGCCGCAGAAATCAGGATCCGCGCGCTGTCCACGTCGCCCGACCTCGCGGCGGCGCGGGCGTGCGAGGCGGCGATCAGCGGTTCCCCGGCCACGGTGAGGTAATGGTGGGCGAACCGTCGATGGAGTCCCCGGACTGCGTTGGCGCCAAACGCGGTGTGCACCGCCTCACGGACCAGATCGTGCCGGCAGGTCAGGTTCTGCCCGGTCGCCACGATCAGCCTGGCTTCGGTCGCGTCCGCCACCGCTCGCTCCAGGTCTGCTCCGGCAGGGGTAAGGGCGATGACGTCGTTCATGGGGAGCGGGCGGCCCGCGACGGCGACCAGGCCGACCAGTTCCCGAGCCATGTCGGGCAGTCCGGTGAGGTGATGTGCGATCACGGCGGTGAACTTGGCAGGCATCGAGTCCGGCTCGCCGTGCTCGGCTGCGCGGGTGAGGCCGTCGATGAGCTGGTGGGCAAGGAAAGGGCTGCCGCCGGCCGCATCGAGGAAACGACGAGTTCGCTGGTCTGGCGGGTGCCCGAGGCGGTCTGCGGCGAGCTCCGCGAGGTCGGTGGCGGTCAGTGGCGCGAGCCGTAGGTGTTCGACGGTGACCAGGTCGTGCCGTGCCAGGTCGTGCCGGGCCAGCTCGGTCCCGAACTCGTCGCGACCGGCCAGCAGCCAGACCACCGGCAGCCCTATCAGGCGGGAGACGAGCATGCGCACCAGGAAGCGGCTGGTGCGATCGGCCCATTGCACGTCGTCGACAGTCAGCAGCAGTGGTGCCTGTACCGCGGCCGTTTCCAGGGTCGTGGCGACGCGTTCGGCGAGCAGCAGCGGCTCGCTCACCGCGCGGGTGCACTCCGCGTAGTCCTCCGCGTTGGCCAGCGGCTGCGGACCGTCCCTGAGCAGGGCCAGGATCGGCGCGCCCGGCCACACCTGCTCGATCGGGTCGCACTTGCCGGCCGCGACCCGCATCTGTTGGGCGGCGGCCTGTCGGCCGATTTCCCTCAGCAGCGCGGTCTTGCCGATCCCGGCCGGACCTTCGACGAGCAACACTGCGCTGTAGCCGTGGCTGCGCGCGGCGCGCACAACTGACAGCGCGCGAGCCATCGGCTCGCTGCGACCGCGCAGCGGTCCGGCTGCCACCAGCATCTCCTCCGGCATGTCACGTGGACGCGGCGCGGTCACCATACTGCGGACACCGGAGCAAATACGATGCCTCAAATGCCGGAAGAATTGACCGAGCCGCCAGATCTCGCCGAAACCGACGCTCTGTCGGAGGTGCTCACCCGGGTGCGGCTGCACGGCACCGCGGTTCGGCGGTACGCGCCGCTCAGCCCGTTCGGCGTCCGTTGTGTCGAGGGCACGCGCCAGCTGCACATCGTTGAGGCTGGAACCCTGACGCTGGCCGTCGACGGCCAGACGATCGCGTTGGGCGACGGCGACCTCGTGCTACTGCCCCGCGGCCACGAGCACGGACTGCACACATCGCGGTCCGCCCTGCGGTCCGGGCCGCCCGGTCCTACGCGGCCGCTGACGACCGCGGACCGCTACCTCGACGACGTTCCGCCGGGTGACCGGCCTGACCGGTGGCTCACTGGCACGTTCGCCGTCGACGACCCGACCGCCGACCCGGTCCTCGCCGTGCTGCCGCCCGCGCTGGTCCTGCGGAACACCCCGCACACGCCCTGGCTGCCGCTGAGCACGCGGCTGCTGGTCGCCGAAGTCAGCCGGCCATCGCCTGGGGCCGCGGTGATGATCTCGCGGATCCTGGACCTGTTGTTCATCCACGCACTGCGTGCCTGGGCGAGGGAAGACACGCTACGCACACCGGGCTGGCTGACCGGCGCGGCCGACCCCTTCGTCGGCCGCGCGATCGCCGCGCTGCACCGCGATCCCGCGCATGCCTGGTCGGTGCCCGAACTGGCCCGGCTGTCCACACTGTCCCGCTCAACATTCGCCGAGCGGTTCCGTGTCCTGCTCGGCAGCCCGCCCGCGGCCTACCTCGCCGATGTTCGGTTGCGGCAGGCCGCCGAGTTGCTGCGCGCCACCACCGATCCGGTCAGCGCGGTCGCCCGCCGGGTCGGCTACACCTCCGACGCCGCGTTCAT